>WNFB01000054.1_pt1 | contig 71158 bp, 61 predicted proteins | sample 5400501 | NCBI WGS metagenome assembly WNFB01 (sample SAMN13153341, study PRJNA577476) | soil metagenome | isolation source: 200 cm saprolite under Douglas fir tree site 2 hole 1 | place: USA:California | collected 2015-04-18 | reverse complement strand
TGGAGAGGATAGTCCTCTGCACCCAGCGGGTGATAAAGGCATCAAGTACCACAGCACCGATAATAGCCGCTCCATAGAGCGCCTGCAACCAGAACTGGGAAACGTTCAGGATGTTTAACGCATTTTGCAACGTGCCCAGGACAATCGCCCCCAGCATTACACCCAGGATGGTGCCTGAGCCACCAAAGATATTGACCCCGCCTACGACGACCGCAGCGATGACCGCCAATTCCAGGCCCGTGGCATTGGTCGAGTCTACGGTGCCAAAGCGCGCCCCCCAGAGTACTCCTGCTAGCCCGCAGAGCAACCCCGACGCGGCGAAGGCTGCGAAAACAAGCCAATCCCGGCGAATACCAATCATGTTCGCCGCGTCGGGATTGCTGCCGACTGCGTAAAGCTGGCGTCCGGTCTGCAAGGCATGCAGAAAATAGCCGACGATAATCGCGATGACCGCCGCAATGAGTATCAGGGTCGGAATACCAAAGATCTGGGTCGTCGCCAGCGCCAGGTAACTGCTCGGCACATCGGAGGCATTGATCTGAGAGGTCGTATTGGACGAGAAAATAAAAACCAGGCCCCGGTAGGCGTAGAGGGTACCCAGTGTGGCGACAATCGCCGGGACGCGCCCGAACGAGACGATCAGCCCGTTGATCATTCCCAGAACCAGCCCCAGAGCGCAACCCAGCAGAATGCCCAGCAGCAGATTGATGCCGGGAAGCTGCTTGAAGAAATAGGCCGTGACGAAGGCGGTAATGCCTACCATCGAACCTACTGACAGATCCACGTTGCGCGTCAACACTACCAGCGTCTCTCCCACGGCGACGATCGCAAGAATGGCGACTGAGAGCAAAATCTGCTCGAAATTGTCGATGCTCAGAAAGCGCGGCGCCTGGACGCCGACGGTGAGAACTATAAGAAGCAAGACAATCAGCAGGCCCAGTTCGCGCACCCGGCTGACCAGGCCAAGCAGACGCGCCTGACCCGCCTGGCTGCGCTGCTTCGCGTGCTTCACTCCTTGACTCGCAGTAGTCATACCATCACCTATCCTGTCCTGTAGCGGCGAACATTACCCGCTCCTGAGTCGCTTCGGAGCGCGTGAATGTGCCGGTGACACGTCCCTCATGTAGCACAATAACCCGGTCTGCCATAGCGAGCACCTCTGGAAGCTCGCTGGAGATCAAAATAATCGCCAGGCCCCTGGTGGCCAGATCTGAAATAATGCGGTGAACTTCGGCCTTGGCTCCAACATCGATGCCGCGCGTTGGCTCATCCAGGATCAGCACCGACGGGTTGGTCGCCAGCCATTTGCTCAGCACCACTTTCTGCTGATTCCCGCCAGACAGGGCATTAACTAACTGCTCCACGCCCGAGGAACGGATGCGCAGCTGACTGGAATACTCACCCGCGATCTTCTGTTCCCGGCGCGGATCAAGCAGTCCCAGGCGCGAAACCTTTTGCAGAATTGCCAGGGTAATGTTGGAAGCGATACTGAAGTTCATGACCAGCCCCTGCTGGTGACGATCCTCGGGAACATAGGCAATGCCATACTCCATTGCCTGCTGTGGCGAGTGGATACGCACCTTTTTGCCTTTGAGCCAGATCTCTCCGCTCTCGGCCCGGTCAATGCCAAAGAGCACCCGCGCCACCTCTGTGCGTCCGGCCCCCACCAGGCCCGCCAAACCCAGGATCTCGCCCCGGCGAAGCTGAAAGCTCACATCAGCAAACACTCCAGGCCGCGTGAGCTGGCGTACCTCCAGCACCACTTCTCCGATCTCAGCGTCTCCTTTGGGGAAAAGGTTGGAGAGTTCGCGCCCGACCATGTGCTTGATGATCTCTTCGGTATTCATCTCGCTGACCGGGGCAGTAATGATATGCGTGCCGTCGCGGAAGACGGTCAGGCGGTCGGCGATGTTGAAAACTTCTTCCAGGCGGTGGCTGACGAAGAGTATAGCCACGCCTCGCTCGCGCAGTTGCTTCACAATGGCAAATAATTCTTCGACCTCGTGCGACGAGAGGGCCGCAGTCGGTTCGTCCAGCACCAGCACGCGCGCCTGCAGGGAGAGAGCCTTGGCAATCTCTACGAGCTGTTGTTCAGCAACAGAGAGTCCCTGGACCGGCGTATGGGAACTGAGCGAAACGTCCAGGGATGCGAGCAGCTGATCGACCTCGCGATACATGCACTTCCAATCAACGCGCCCGAAACGATCACGAGGGTGACGGCCCATGAAGACATTCTCGGCAACATCCAGATCGGGGAAAAGCATCGGTTCCTGCTGAACAACAGCGATGCCCAGGGCCTGGGCCTGTATAGGCGAGCGCAGCTCTATCACCTCGCCGCCAACTTTCACCACTCCCGCGTCTGGCCTGTGGATACCTGCCAGGATCTTCACCAGCGTGCTTTTACCCGCGCCGTTCTCGCCTACCAGCGCGTGCACTTCGCCTGGGAACAGACGAAAGTCCACTCCCCGCAAGGCCTGCACACCGCCAAATTGTTTGGCAATTCCTCGAAGTTCAATGATGGGTTCGGGAGGATTCGTCACGTTCTCTGCCCTCCTCACGGACAAACTTGACGGGCTAGATTCTGTACAGTACAATTACTGGTAGATTGAATCGTTTCAATCGTATGCAGAGAAAAACATACCGCGATTTCGGTAGGAGGACGATCAAAAATAGGGTGTCGCATTCGCGCAGTATATCCGATTTCCTTTTACATACGCAAAAATAATCGCGAATTGAAACGTTTCAATAAGAGCAAGTATAAATGCAAATAACCACATTGTCAAGGGGTATATGGCCGCCCTGCAAGCTGGATTATTTGTGACATACTATATACATGAGGTTCAGTTGATATACTCCACTCAGTTGTTTTCAGTGCCGAACACGTAGAAATTCATCACTGAAACAATTGGCCTCACATCAATTGAGAGATGAGGAAGCTTACGCGAATGAGTTCTATGTCAGGTATCCGAGAAGTAGCGAAGCGTGCGGGTGTTTCGCTTGGAACCGTGTCCAACGTGCTCAACCGGCCTGAAATCGTTGCACTGGAGACGCGGCAAAGAGTGCAGCAGGCTATTGACGAAATCGGCTTCGTACGTAATGGTTCGGCGCGCCAGTTACGCGTTGGCACCAGTCAGCACATCGGCCTGATCGTGCTCGATGTGGCCAATCCTTTTTTCACCGAGGTTGCTCGTGGTGTTGAGGACCTGGCTAACCAGGCCGGCTATATCGTCATTCTGTGTAACTCCGACGACTCTGTAGAAAAGGAAAATCACTACCTGCACGTCCTCGAGGAGCAGCGCACTCAGGGGGTGCTGATCACTCCGGTGCAGAACGATGCCAGTTACCTGCAGCGGTTTCGACAGCGCGGTATTGCTGTCGTGTTACTGGATCGTCCGAGCCGCATCAAGGACCTTTGCTCGGTCGCTGTCGATGATGTGCGAGGGGGCGAACTCGCTACGGCTCATCTTCTTGAAGAGGGACACGAGCGCATTGGGTTTGTGCATGGCCCACTCGGTATCCGCCAGATCGCGGACCGCAGACGCGGAGTAATACGGGCGGTGAAAACGGCTGGCCTTGATCCTGAGCGCGCAATTGTTGACATCACCACTCGTGCTCAAAGTGCCAGGGAGGGTGAGGAGTGCGTGGAGAAACTACTAAGCGCCAGGATAAGCCCGACCGCTGCTTTTTGCGCGAATGACCTCCTGGCGCTTGGGCTTATGCGCGGTTTGATCAAGCGCGGGATCTCCATCCCTGGAGATATGGCTCTGGTAGGCTACGACGATGTTGAGTTCGCGAGCGTCCTGCGTCCTTTCGACGCCCCTCACCTCAATCCGGCAACCCAAATACGAACTTGGACGCGCAGCCGCTGAGCTTCTGCTCGACGAGGCACATAATCCCACCTCTCACCAGCACAAGCACATTGTGTACCAGCCTGAGCTGATTGTGAGAGAATCGAGCCGCTCATAGCAGATGGCGTTTCGGCGGTGAGCCGTTGGATGTTCACTGCTCAACAAACCTGTACACTTGTCACATCAAGCAGGTGCCCCACCTTGAGCAGCGCCTCCGCCTGATCCCCTACCCCCAACGCGCAGTGGTGGGTTGGCCCCTCTTCACTCCAGCGCGTGACAAACGCGGCCGGATCGAGCGGGAAACGAATGCGGCTGTTGGTATTGCCGATGCGGAAGGTCGGCCCCGGAATACTTTCCCCTCCGGCCATGAGGAACTTCAGCCTTCCGTCTCCCTGCTGCGTCACACCCAGGATCGATACGGGCCCCACTTTGACTTTGCACTCAACCGAGACGCCAAAGCCGCGCTTGCCATGGTACAGCTTGAGCTTGCGCAGCACTGGTCGCTGGTCGGCAATTGCCAGGTGCATCGGCCCATCGTGCCCCATCAAGACAAACTGTTCGCGCAGGTCCATGGCATACAGCTCCGTATAGCTGCCGCCAGCTCCCAGCCGGTCCATGATGAGCATGGCTATGGCGTTCTTGAGATCGCCTTCGCCGCTACAGGGAATACCACGAGCCGTCAACAACGAATTGCCCACGATCATGCCGGCCGTAACCTGCTCGTTCTCGTTGCCTTCCAGCCCTCGATAGTAATAAGCGAGTGCGCTGAGATCGAAATCGCGTGCCAGGGAGTCTAGCCCGACCGCTACCCGTGCGCTCCATTCCAGGTCTTCCCCGGTGATAGGAGCTGCAATGGGGTCTATGCCGGCATCGGCAAGGTCGAATGTCGCCTGAAATTCGGCCAGCTTGTCTTGTATCTGCTGGTCGGTTGCTCCGCGTACCCGTGCTACCAGGTCGTCGATCTCCATCAACTCAATATGGCTGCCCAGTTGGCCTGAGACAGCGGTGAAGTCGGAATACATATCTAGCATACCAGGATAGGTGTGCCCCAGAAAGCCAAATCGTGCGTGACGCACCGCATGTGCTGCGCCTGCCGCTCGGCACCAGGCTTCCATCTCACTCCAGGCACGCTCATCCTCGAGCAGCGCACCTGAGATGACTTTGTAGTCTATGTGAGCACGAGTGAGCGCACCGCCGATCTCCGGTACGCAGCAAGCCGAGCAATTCGCTAGCCACTCCTCAGTCGTCATGGTTTCGTAATCGAGTGCTGGAATGGGTTGCAAGTTGAGCAACACCACTGGTGCTTTCGTTGCCTGGACAACGGGCAGCACGATGGAGGAGGTGGCGTAGGTGGCCGCGTAAATGAACAGTATGTCTACCTGTGCAGAGGCAAGCGTATTGCCAGCACTCCGTGCAGCTTCATATGTATCCACCAGACCACCTGAGACGACGTCTCCCCATTGGCCCAGACGCTCTTCGATCAGGTGTAAATAGCCCGTAAGACGCTGCTGTAAGCTCGCGAACTGCGCCCAATAAGCTTCCAGTCCAATGCCGAAAATGCCAATGCGTGGTCTCTCTCGCCGGTTTGCTGTACTTAGCATGGGTGATTCTCCTGATAAGGGTTCATCTGTACGTGTTCAATCTCCTCCGGTTTCAGTCACCGTCACCGGCCCGAAGAGGCCAGAGACCGTTTGTCCTGGAAATACGAAGGATGTCGGACTGATCGCTTCCATGTACGGTCCCAGCGTGTTGTAGACCGAGACCTGCAAGTCGTTCTTTCCTGGACGAAGGTGGTCGGTCAGGTCGAAGACATACGGCGACCAGATGCGTACTCCGACCAGTTCCCCATTAACATGAACCTCCGCCGTGCCGCGCACACGCCCCAGGTCCAGCTCTGTACGGACATCGGCTCGGTCAGCAGTGCCACGAACCAGTGTTTGACGATAGCGAACCCCTCCGCTGTAGCCGACCAACCCTTGCTCCTCCCAGGAGCCAACCTTCATTACGCCAGTGGCCATCTCAAAGCGCACCGGGGCATCCAGAATGCCCCCGGCCCTATAGCCAGGTCTGGTTTCGACACGCAGGGCACACACCCGTCGTAGCGCAGTTGGGCGCGGGAGATTGACCTCCATGAGCGTTCCGTCTATCTCCTCGGTATACGTTACAGGCTGCTGCTCTACCCCATCCAGATAGACCGTTGCCCCTCCATGCAATCGCAGGTGCATACGAACCGCTCCTGGTGGCACGGCAAAACGGAGCCACTCAGTGCGCCCGTCCTCCTCACGCACATCTGGCACAAGCGCAAGAACGCTCCCCACCCTGTCTGAGGGACAGGTAATAGGTGACGCGTTCTCGAGCCAACCGGTTGCGGGCAACGGGTGAGGGCGTCGCCACACCTGAAGCGAGTTCAGATTGAGCCACTGTACCCGAGGAGAGTTCAGATCGAGCCAATGTTTGCGCTGCACCTCCAGGGCAGTGGGACGTCCATTCCTCGTTGCCTGCCACGTTTCATCTGACATCAGCGTTATCTGGCTCCCATCGCTCTCGATGAGTGCATCCACCAGGAAGCGGCCCGATGCTCCAAGATCAGTCACCTCCAGTTCAACGAGATTCTCTCCCTCTCGGAACGCCGAAAGCAGGTCATACCGGTGGATGAGAGAGCGGTCGAGATCTGGGTAGGGATCGAATCCACCTTGCACACCCATCTCGACGCCATTGACTCGGACGCGGCAGGGTTCTGCTGTGGCAACATGCATGATGGCTCGCTGGGGACGGAACGGCACTTTAACTCTCTTCGTGTATGTGAGAAGCGTGTCCTTCTCCGTGCCTCTCACCTGCACCCATTCGGGACGCACATACTCCGTCGGCTCCGTAACAAAGGCGAAATGCGCCCGCACGATTCCATCCATTTCTGCCTGCAGACGAAACTCAAGTAGATTAAGACCCGCTGTGAGGGTCACAGGCACGAAGAACAGATACCCTTTGTCCTCTTCGTCTGCCACCCTGTCTGGGGGACAGGTAATAGCTCTCGTGCCATTGACCCAGAGCGTTTTCTGCGCAGGAGCCCCAAGCGCGAGATAGGCCGTGAGCGGCTCCGTAAGGTTGAGTGTTGTGCGAAACTGCACAGCTTCCCCAGCTCGCACCAATCCAAAGTCTAAAAACTCTTCCGGGACGTGCCCTTTGGGTCCCAGCGTTCTTTGATGGAGAGAATCCTTATATATCCCCCTCGACAGCGAATAGATGGCTTCCCGCCACTCCCCAATTGCGTTCTGCCAGCTTCCCCATTCATCTCCTGCAACCAGAGGTGCTGGCAACCGCTTTGGCTCGATCGGACCCGTCCAGAGGCCGTGCGGGCCAAAGGTCGCGTGGACAAGCGGCCAGTCGGAGTCATCCCACTCGGGGTTGAACCATTGCTCTTTGAGACCAGTCTGGCCAGAGGCATCAACCATGTGCCGAAACACCCACCGTTCGACCACAATGGAGGTTGTTGTGGCTGGGAGCGCAAAATCTCCCCACCGGTTGTCAAGCGTCGGCAAAATCGCCACCTCCCACACGTCAGGCAAGGTCGCGCACCTTCCAACTGCTTCTCTACTGACCCAGGCTGACACCACTCGTCCAACATCCTGCTCTCCAGGCCACACCAGCAGCACTCCAGGGCTATCATCAAACGGGACGTGAACCTCGATCCCGCCGTCAATCGCCCGCGCTTCGAGGGAGTGCTTTCGTCCACTATACGGCTCCCATAGTTCGGGCGCATCCTGGATGCCACGAGTGCGGACGATGATTTCGCGGGAATAGGTCGAGGGGTCAAACGTGTAGTCAACGTTGAACCAATGATCCTGGCCGACCCCGGCTCTCGGTTCCCGTTCACTGCGCATGTGTGTGGCCCGATTGGAGATCGCAGGCACAAACACGACCGTGGCTTGACCAATCCGCCTGACCAGGGTGGGTACAGCTGCCTCGATCTGCGCGGGAACGGCGGCTAGCAGCGGCACGACCTCTTCCGAAGCGTTGACGATGTGGGCCTGGCCAAGCTCGAACAGTGTTGTAAGCTGTTGGATCCACGCACTCCCTCCCGTCGTTCCTACAACCAAACGTGGGATACAACCAACCGCCACGAGTGTCCCACCACCCTTGACGAACGCGACTAACCGTGCGGCTGTCTCGTCCTCCAACACGTTACAGCCAGGAAGGACGATCGCCCCATAGCGTTCCTCTCCGATGTGGAGCCTTCCGTCCCGAGCCTCCCCACGCTGGATGGAAGCGTCGTCAAGCACATCAAAATCCCGGCAGGCGTGGTCTAACACACCCGGCTCAGTCTTGTACCAATGCATCTTGCCGACCAGACGCAGATACAGATCATGTGCCGCTTGTGCGTCCTGGGTGAAGCCAGACATGAGCAATCCCGCCTGCACCGTCGTGGTCGGAAACAGCACGCCGATGTCGCAGACATGGTGTCCCAGCGTCAAGACCGAGCAGAGACGACTCACCGTCTGGGCAAACACGGAATGGTGCTTCCAGTACGGTTGTCGCCAGTCCGTCGATGGGGGAGCCCACTCCCACCACCCCCCACGAGTGCTGTAGTACACCGCATGGGGATCGTAGAGGTTGGCACCTGCACGTATCCATGGCAGCAACCAGTCGAAGGTTTCTTCCAGCGTGCCTCCCCAGCCCGAACTGTGAAACGCCTCGATCCACACGCGGGGCCGGTCGTACAGGTGAGCCAGCGAGGAGTGGATTTTCGCCTCGCCATGGTGATCGCTGCCAGGGGCGGAGTACCAGCGGTGGTGCGAGGGTAGTCCGCATAGAACTGCACGCTCTGGATAGGGTAGCCAGCACGTGCAGGGCCCTGCTGATCGAATCCGCAGGTAAGGCCACGTTCCTCGTGCCACTGGAAGAGAGGCTTGAACAACGCCGCCTCGGTGAGAGCAGACCGCGTGGCGTGATAGTCGTGTCGCACGCGCTGTGCCTGCTCACCGTATTCCTCCCCCAGTGCAGGCAAATGAGCAAGTATATCATAGCCACAACGTACCCGAAAGGCTTCTGCGAAGTCCCTGGACCATGTTGGCATCGCAGCCAGTTCATCCTGGAAGGTGCCGACGATAACGTTGCCGAAAAAGTCCCCAACGTGTGCCTCGAACGCTCCATGCACCATTGCCAGGAGTGCCTGGCAGGCGGAGACATTGAAGTAGTCAAAGCCGCTCTCGATGCTATAGAACAGCATGAGCCGATGGGTGCCAGACCCTTGCCATGTCACGCTCTTGCCATGCATGGAGACTGGGCTAGGCTCCCGGACGGGCTGGCCTTGTCCATCGATCGGTACGACGAACGCAGCGACCGGCGTGCCAGTCTCTGGACACTCCAGCATGCCAGTTCCTGTTACGTCACAGGCGATGCGTTCGAGCGATTGTCCAGCAAACGCGGGTTGTTGTGTAACGAGGCGTGCTTGCATGTTCGCGCCGGAGAAGCCGAACTGGTCATAGAACCAGAGGTGCATCCCAAGCGCGTGAGCGTCTTCACACACTCTCCTGAATATTTTCCACCATTCCTCTGAGAAGTAAGGGGGATCATCTGCATCGCTGCCATACAGTGGTGCGCCTGGGGCGAGGTTCATGATGAGGAGGTTGTACACGCCTCCCTCCGCAAACCGCTCAAGCTGCCAGCGCAGTCGCTGTGCATCGAGCTTCTCGCCGCTCCACCACCAGATGGGCACCGGGGAGAAACTGCGGGGTGGATCATCAAAACGCTTGTCAAGGTCTGCCAACATACGGTCTCTTCTCCTTAAGGAAAATGGTATCATGGTGTATTCCCGCCCCGCCTTCCTCACAATGCGTCGCCCGCATCGAGATCTCAGCCTGACGACAACCGATGTGTATCATGCGAGAAAGCCCTGGACCCGGAGCCATTCGCCAAAACGATCAATCCAGTGGTCGGCTGGTAGATTCTGTTTCCGCATACCGAAACCATGACCACCCTGGGTATAGATGTGCAGTTCGACCGGGTGATCAGCGGCCCTCCACGCGCGATACAGGGCTACCGCTGGCTCCACCGCTAGCTCATCATCATTGGCAAGAGCGATGAAGAGCGGCGGGGCATCAGCGGGAACAATGATATCTTCCCAAAGAGCTCCGTAGATCGGAGCCGCGAAATTGGGACGACTGTCCGCGTCGTGCTCAAGTGCCACACCGATGGTGACTCTGCCGCCTGCTGAGAAGCCCATCATGCCAATGCGGTCCGGGGCAACGCCCCACTCCGAAGCGCGCTGCCGTACCACTTTCATGGCCTGTTGTCCGTCCGCAATGGCTAGCGGTCCAATCTGCTTTGTCACCTCCCTCATCTTGTTTCTATCTGATACATTCTCCTGGAACTGCCTCTCGAAGTCTTCGTCACGCACCTCCGTCTGCAAGAGCCGGTATTTCAGAACAAAAGCTACTCCTCCTCGCGCACTGAGCCAACGCGCCACCTCGCTACCCTCGTGATCAATAGCAAGCGAGTGGAATCCGCCGCCAGGACAAATTATGACCGCAGTACCGGTAGCCATTGCTGGATGCGGGAGAAAAACCGTCAGGGTTGGCTGCGTCACATTCCGCACAGTCCTGAAACTGATCGGCGGGTGTGTGATTTGCTCCTGCTCTCGCTGTTTCCAGTCTTCAGATCCAGGTACTCCTTCAGGCCAGAGGGAAATGATCTCTGGCAAAGCTGCACTACTCATGAAGAAATTTCCTCCATACGTGTCTGAACTCTTTCTCCATCGCTACAAACGTGAACAGCCTCTCATCCTCTACCCACTTTCTCACGTCTTGCTCCTTTGCTCACGACTACCAGCAACTTGATGCTGTGAGTGTGAACGTGGTCGCGGCCCGGATGTCCTGTGATGATGCACCGACGAGTACCTCGAACTCCCCAGCTTCGGCGACCCACTCGTGCACCAGGTCATCGTAGTAAGCTAATGCGGAACGTTCGATACGAAGTGTCACCGTCTTACATTCACCAGGCTCAAGATACACCTTTGCAAAGGCTTTGAGCTCTTTGTCAGGCCGATGTAAGCTCGCTTCGCCATCTGTTCTTGCATGAAGCCTTATGGCTATCCCGGCACACGAAAGTCGGCGGGCCTGTCCGGATAAGGGGCCACGTCCGCTGCCGGTCCTAGTTGCTCTACCGGTACACCCAGTCGGCTCGCCTTGCCCTTCAAGGCGAGATAGATCTGCTCCACTGTACTGTCCAGCGAGAGCACAGCGGTATTGATGACCAGATCATAGAGGTGCGGGTCCTCGTGCTGAGAATGAAATTGTGTCTGCATGTAGCGTGTGCGGGCCTGATCTTTCGCTTGAACCCGTTTGCGGGCCGCTTCCAGGTCCAGTCCTTCACGGCTGACGACATAGGCGACGCGTTGCTCCAGCGGGGCTACCACGCGGATGTGCAGTACATCATTCCTGTCTGCTAGCAGCACCTGTCCCCCACGTCCGACAATCACGACGTGCCCGGTGGTGGCCACAGCAGTGATGATGTTGCGCATGGTCTCCTGGTAGGCGAGGGTATCTGCTGATAAGGAGGGACGCACGAAGATCCCACCTCCGCCAGTCATGGGTGCTGAAGGGACAAACTGCTCGAGGATCCTGTCCAGGATCCCTGGGCGAGTACCTTCGACGTATTCATAGTCGTGTTTCTCGACCTCGGTTTCATGGACTTCTAACTCGCGGGCGGTACGACTGATGATGGCATGGTCAATCAATTGCCAGCCCAACTGGCGTGCAAGACGTGCAGCTATCTCGCCGCCCCCGCTGCCATATTCGCGGGAGATCGTGACGGCGTGCATGGCTGCTGTGGTTTGTGGATTCACATTCATCGCTTTCTCTCCTTGGTTTCATGAACCTGAAACTCCTATGGGTTGTTCTTTCGCTGTTCGATTACTTCTATCCTGTCCCCTCCACGCCGACGCGCCCGACGGTAGCTAACACGGCCTCAAGGGCCGGGCGCACCTGGTCGGTGGGCGGTAGCAAGGACAGCACCTGCTCCAAGGTCATGTGACTGTTCTGAAGCATAAGGGTGCCAATATCCATGTGTCGCGCCAGCCCTGACAACTGCTGGCGTATTGTCCTCACAACCGTGTTCCAGGCTTCTGGGTCGTCGATGAGTTCATCAAGCGTACTGTCGAGCGAGCGTGGGGGATGGCTGGGAGCATGGTAAGGGTAGACCCAGCGATAGGTCCCAGAGCCGACCTGGATTGTTGTCCCATTGCCCTTGGGAAGGGTGACGCTGGTCGTGGCGTTGGGCGGGACGACGACCACCACCTCGATTTGCTCCCCCTCGATCGTCCATGTGCATTCGGCTAGACCATAAGGGGTCAGGTGCCGTGCGCGGGCATAAGTGAGCCCACTACCTGGATGAGGCTGTATGTCGAGGTGACGATACCCAGGCTCGGCGGGTGCGAGTCCTCCTACGGTACGGTGCAGCCAGTCGGCGACAGCCCCAAAGGCGTAATGGTTGAACGAGGTCATCTCACCAGGATTGACTGAGCCGTCCGGGCGGAGACTGTCCCAGCGCTCCCAGATGGTGGTGGCCCCCATCGTAACAGGATAGAGCCACGATGGGCATTCGCGCTGCGTGAGTAGGTGGAAGGCAGCGTTGTACTCCCCGACGCTGCACAACGCATCACAGATCAGCGGCGTCCCTACAAAGCCGGTGCTGATGTGGTACCCGCTCTCGCGCACGAGTTCAACCAGCCGTCGGCCCGCATGCCGACGCTGCTCGGCGGTCTTGAGCAGATCAAACTGCAGGGCCAACGCATAGGCGGTCTCGGCGTCGCTGAGCACGCGTCCAGCAGGAGTGACGTACTCGGCGTCGAATGCAGCGCGTACCCCTGCTGCAAGCCGCAGGTAATGCGCTTCCTCTTCTTTTCGCCCGAGAACACCGGCCGCCTGTCCCAGCAGTTCGGCTGAGCGCGCAAAATAAGCGGTAGCGACCATGTGTGGGTCGGTGCGCGCATCTGCTGGCTGGTCTGGTGGGGCACTCGGATCAAGCCAATCACCGAACTGAAAGCCTGTGTTCCACAGGTGTCCTTCCCCAGCGAGGCTGTCGATGCGATCAACCCACGCCCGCATGCTCTCGAACTGTGCAGCCAGGATGCCATCGTCGCCATAGCGCTGGTAGAGCACCCAGGGCACGATTACCGCGGCATCGCCCCAGGCGGCTGCCGGGATGGGCGGCATGGGCAAAACGTTAGGGACAACAAACGGGACGACGCCATCCGCAGTGTTCTGTTCAGCGGCGACGTCTGCCAACCACGAGGCCAGGAAGCCAGCACCGTTGTAGAGGTAGCAAGCCGTGGGCGCAAACACCTGGATGTCGCCGGTCCAGCCCAGGCGCTCGTCACGTTGGGGGCAATCCGTCGGAATGCTGAGGAAGTTGCCGCGTATACTCCACACCACATTCTCATGGAATCGGTTGATCAGCGGGTTCGAGCACTCGAACCAGCCGGTGCGCTCCATATCGGAGTGGCAGACCACAGCACGGATATCGTCTGCATGCACTTCGCCGGGCCAGCCCTCTACCTCGGCATAGCGGAAGCCATGGAAGGTAAAGCGCGGCTCCCAGGTCTCCACCACATCGCCCCGTAGCGTGTAGCGGTCGGTAGCCTGTGCCGTCCGTAGCGGTCGTACACATAACTCGCCATGTTCCAGAACCTCGGCGTGACGGAGGGTGATTGTCTGTCCCGCCTCCCCTTGAACAGTCAGGCGGAGTCGCCCGACGAGGTTCTGACCGAAATCGACGATGGTGCGTCCGCTCGGTGATGGCGTGATGGCAACTGGCGCAACCAGTTCAGTACGGCGCACCGGTGGCCCCGATGGCGCGACGAGGGTGGTGAGATCCCGGTCGAACCGTCGCACCCCGACCCACCCGCGATCATCATAGCAGGCTTTCGACCATCCAGGCAGTTCCAGGCGAGCATCATACGTCTCACCATCGTAGAGGTCGCTAGCCAGAATGGGTCCCCGTGCGGCGTGCCAGGTTTCATCAGTGACGATGCGCTCGGTCGTGCCGTCGGCGTAGTTGATCTCGAGCTGGGCTAGCAACGCGAGTCGGTCGCCATAGATAGTGCGACGTCCACCATTGAAGCCGAGTCGGCCTCGATACCAACCGTCGCCCAGGATGGCCCCAATGGCATTATGCCCTTCGCGTAAGAGATCCGTTACGTCGAACGTCTGGTAGTGCACACGATGGTTGTAACTGGTCCATCCAGGAGCCAGGACATCATCGCCAACGGTGACACCGTTGAGGTGCGCTTCGTAGACGCCCAGGGCTGTCACATACAGCCGCGCCCTTGTAACAGCCGCATGAACGTCGAACTCGCGGCGCAACAGGGGAGCGGGCTGTGGTCGGGTAGTGTCCTCCTCCCAGTCGGGCGTCACGAACCGTGCCGTCCAGTCGTCGGTATGGAGCAGCCCTGCCTCAACAGAAGCGTGTGTGCTCCACGCCGAGGGCTGCCCATCGCTACCCCAGACCCGCACTCGAACCGTGAGGCGTTCGCGGGACGAGAGCGGCTCAAGCGGCCAGGGTACAAGCACTGACTGGTCGGACTCGATCCGGCCCGTCTGTGTACGGAGTCGTCCATCTGGTCCATAGGCCTTCATCTCGTAACCAACTTGACGCCATCTAGCCATCGAGGTTGCGACGATCCAGGACAATCGGGGGCGGTTTTCGCCTATGCCGAATGCCTCGCGGTGATGTTCGAAACGGACGCTGGCGATGGTGACGCTCCATCCTCCATCAACTGGCGTCGATCCCTGTTGTGTCATCGTATCTCTTTCTTCTCTATCCTATGGTAATCTCACATACTACCCTGGATTACTTATCGGTCAGGGCGACGCATTTGGCATCATTCTCTCTCCCATTGTGGACTGTACTGCTTCTCAGCATGCTGGACACGCAGAGAACCAGTGAGGCGAATGTCTCGCGAGGAGGCACCCATGTACACCTGGTAGTCACCACTCGCTATCTCCCAGCCGTTCGTGGTGACGTTCCAGTAAGACAGCGGCCGCGACGTGGCGTTCGGATCCAGCATTACGCTCACCTCCCTCGCCTCGCCGGGCCCCACCTCAACCTTCGCCCATCCCACCAGCCGTTTGGGCGGCTCACCCGTATTTACAGGCAAGCCGAGGTAGACCTGCGCGATCTCGGTACCCGCCCTCGCACCAGTATTCGTAACCGTGAAGCTCACTCGTATGGGCCTGGTGCCATCGGTCGTCTCGGGTTCCACGCGAAGCTGGGAATACGCGAAGCTCGTGTAGGAAAGCCCGTAGCCGAATGGGAAAAGCGGCTCGATGCCGAACTGGTCGTAGCCTCGGTAGCCAACGCCCAGACCCTCGCTATAGTGAGCGACGAGCTCTATCCTGGAGTACTGCTCTGGTGAGGAGACCGGTGTGTCGCGCTCGCTGCGCGGGAAAGTGACCGGCAGCTTGCCCGACGGATTGACGTCGCCGAAGAGGACATCGGCCAGGGCGTTGCCCACCTCCTGCCCACCATACCAGCTCTCCAGCACCGCTTGAACCTGGTCGAGCCAGGGCATCAGCACCGGGCCACCAGTCGCCACCACCACGATGGTACGCGGATTCGCAGCGACAACCGTCTGCACGAGCAAGTCTTGCTCGTTGGGCAGCGTGAGGCTTGGGCGGTCGGCGTGCTCGCTATTGTAGTCCCGCACGACGATGACTGCCACGTCCGACTTCCTTGCAAGCGCCGCCGCTTCCTGCATTGCTGAGGGAACCGCGTCCACCGGGTGCTCCCAGCCAAAGCGCACCTTGGCACCAATCAGAGCAAACGTGGAAAGCTCTCCCGGAACGGGAGCATACTGCTCTGGTCGATCGGCGGCGTACTCAATCCTCAGTGTATGTTGCTCACTGGCGACCAGATGCCTCATCACCGACCGGGTTTCCAGCGTGATGCCCGGATCGTCGATGAGGAGCTGGTCGTCCAGATAGAGGCGGGCCATCCCCAGGTGGGTCAGCGAGAGGGTGTAGTCCCCGGTTGCTGGCGCGGTCAAGCTGCCCGTCCAGCGGACGGACATCACATTGTTGAAATCCTCTGGCACTGGCGGGAGCGAGGAGGCATTCGCCATACTGAAGTTGAAGAGGCCGAAGTTGAGACCCACCTGCCGATCGATGCGGACCAGTTTCGGATCGCCCTCGAAGCGCGTGTTTGTCCAGTACTGCGCATGCAGTCCGTGGAACTCAAGGTCGGAGCCTGTCGGCGTCAGGACGGATGACGGCACCAATGGTGGGCCGGGCAACAGATCAGCCGCGGAGAGGGGGTCTGTGCCCTCCGCGTACTCCACCCGCACACCCTCGCCCACTCGCCGCTGGATACCTTCCAGGATGCTCACGAGGTGCGTCGGTTGGACTAGAGAACTCCCGCCCCCGGTGATGTAGTGATCGGCATCGGCCCCGATGACGGCCAGCGAGCGCAACTCGTGACTCGATAGAGGGAGCAGCTCACGCGCGTTCTTGAGCAGAACGATCCCCTGGCGAGCGATCGCTCGTGCGCGCTTGCCGTGCTCCTGCACAGGCAACGGGCTAATCTGCACAGGGGAATCGAAGAGCCTGAAGGCGAACATGGTGCGCAAGATGCGTAGCACCTTGTCGTCGATGGTAGCCAGATTCACCTGCCCCTCCTGGATCGCCTCGAGCAGGCGGTTGCCGAAGTACTTTGCGGGGGGGAGCTCCAATTCCACGTCTAGCCCTGCATTGGCGGCCTCGACGGTGCTGTGGGTCGCCTGGAAGTCGCTCACGACCCAGCCCGTGAAGCCGAGTTGCTGTCTGAGAATCTCGGTCAATAAGTGCGGGTGTTCGCAACAATAGGTGCCGTTGATCTTGTTATACGCGCCCATGACTGCACCGATATGACCGTCTTTCACAGCAGCCTCGAACGGCAGCGTGTAGATCTCCTGCAACGTGCGCTCGTCGAGGTGTGCGTCGACCTCGAGCCGATTCTCCTCCTGCGCGTTCACGTTGTAGTGTTTGGCGGTAGCGATGACGGGATGACGCTGGACGCCCTGGATGTAGCGAGCGGCCATCTGCCCCGTCAACACCGGGTCCTCCCCAAGCGACTCGAACAGGCGACCGAATATTGGGATGCGAACGATGTCCAGCCCTGGACCAAACAAGACATTGTGTCCCGTGGCCCACGCTTCCAGGCCCACCAGGTCGCCGTACTGTTGCGCCGCCGCCAGGTCCCACGTTGCCGCCAGTGCAATAGGAGCGGGCGGCGACGTCGCCTTTCCTTCGTTGACGTCTCGCCTGTTCCTATCAATGCGGATACCGGCTGGTCCGTCAGCAAATGTCAGTGCAGGGATGCCGAGCCGAGAAGAGGGCAGCCCTGCGCCACTCTTTTCACTGAGCATATCGACCTTCTCTTCCAACGTCATCCGCGCGAGCAGGAGAGCTGCCCGCTCATCTGGGGACAGCGAGGTATTCATCCATGGCCAGTCGTGCGCTGGGGCTGAACCTGTACTCGTGTTCTCCATCTATTTCCTCCTCCAGGTACATGCGTTAATGGCTGTGTTCCCCCTTGCTATCATCATCTGGTTCGATCGAATAGGACGGAAAGGTACGCTGTCAAGGTCTTGTGCCACCCTCAATGCTTCGCTTCCCCCAACTGCCATGCAGGCATCCCAGCAATTGCACAGGTACTTCAAAGTCTCACCAAATAGGGAGGGGCGTAATGCATGCCCTCAAACCCGTGGGGAAACGCATGCATTACGCCCCTCCAGTCCTCCCCACCCTCTACCCACGACACTCTCCACTCCACGACAGTTGTCAAAGAAAACAGCCTTTGACACTGCCAGCACCCAGTTCGCCACGCCAGAAGCGTTGCACCCGATGTGCCCCGGCCCATCCAGTTAAAGCTCAGCCCTTGACCGAGCCAGCCGTGAGCCCTTTGATGACCTGCTGGTTGAGTATCAGATACAAGACCAATGTCGGAAAGACCGCCAGGCAGACCGCGGCGAATGTTGGCCCCCAATCGACCTGGCCGTACTGTCCGCTGAAGTTCAACAACCCCACCTGAATGGTGCGCAGGTTGTCGCTACTGATGAAGGTCAGTGAGAACAGCAGGTCATTCCATAAGAAGAAGAAATTAACCAGAGCAATGGTTACGATCCCGTTCGCGACCATCGGCAGTGCCACCTGGAAGAAGACCTGGTAGATGTTTGCTCCGTCGATGACCGCCGCCTCGATAACCGTGCGCGAGACAGCCTTGAAGAATCCCGACATCAAAAACACCGAAAGTGGCAGGCCGAAGGCCGTGTAGGTGATAATCAACGCCCAGCGGGTGTTGATCAACCCCGTCTGAAAGTAGATGGTGAACAACGGCAGCAGCACCATTTGAAACGGGATCATGATCCCCGCGAGGAAAGCGAGCAACACGAAGTTACTTCCACGAAACTTCATCACCTCAAGGGCGAAGCTCGCGGCGAGGCTGATCAAGAGGATCAGGAAGAGCGACGGGAACACCGTGAGCATGCTGTTCAGGAAGTAAGTGCTCATGCCCGCAGTCCACGCCTGGACGTAGTTCTGCCAGGCAAGGCCTGTAGGTAAGGACCAGAACGCCCCCGTCGAGAACTCATCACTCGTCTTGAACGAGGACAGCAGCATCCATAGGAGCGGATAGATCACCACAATAAGCAGCAGCCCGATCAGCACCCACACGGGGACGCGAGCGAACAGCTTCCTCGTGGACTCCCTCCTCTTCACTCGCAGATCTTCGGACTTCCGCGTATCAACGAGTTGTCTTGGCAGTGTTTGACTCATGAGAACCTCCTTTGTCTAGGCAACGTCGCTGCGTGCGGACCTGAAGAGCAGCAGGGTCACGAAGAGGCTCAGAACGGCAAGCGACGTTGCGAGTGTACTCCCGTAGCCGTACTGACCGTTGGCGAAAGCCGTGTTAAACATATCCAATGTCAGCGGCGTCGTCGCCTGTCCTGGTCCGCCACCGGTCAGTGCCAGGACGGTGTCGAACACCTTGAGCGTCCCATTGATGCTGAAGATGAAAGACGAGAACAGGATGGGCGTCAGCAGTGGCAGGACGACGTAGCGTATGAGCCGCAGTCCGGAAGCGCCGTCAACTTTCGCACTCTCAAGAATCTCGCCGGGGATGTCGACCAACCCAGCAAAGAGCAGCACGGCATAGAAGCCCATTGAGCGCCAGATATCCATGGTGGCGATGACCCAGAACGCTGAACCGCCCTGACCCAGCCACGGCTGGATCCAGGCGTCGAGGTGTGCCAGCTGGAGGAGAGAGTTCACCAGACCATACTGCGGTACGATCTCGAAGATCTTCTTGAACAGTTCCGCGACGGCCACTGTGGGCAGGACGACCGGGAAGAAGACCAGCGTCCGGATCAGCCCGGACGCCTTGCCAAGGAAGAAGACGTACAACAGCGACAACACCAGGCCGATCCCCACCTGACCGATGGTCACGACGACCGCGTACTTCACCGTGAAAAGCAAGGCCTGCCAGAACGATGGGTCGCTGAAGAGAAAGGCATAGTTGTGAAAGCCGACGAACTGGAATCCAGCAATGACATTTCCCTCGAACACTGTATAACCCAGAGACCAGACAATCGGCACCAGTACGATGAGCGAGTAGACGAGCAACGCAGGCCCTACAAAGGCCAGCACCGCTCTCCGATCACGCAGCATTATTTCCATTGAGTTACCTCCAGAAGCCTCTGCACTCAAAATAACGTGACGCAGGCAAGCCATGCCAATTTCAATCCTCATCCCTGTACCGCCTGGACACCCTATCCAGGGGGACAGAGAATAGAAGCGGCACAGCTGACCACCCCGCAGCCGTGCTTGCGCCACCACGGTGTCTCCTGGCCGAGAATCACGACTTCGCCAACTCCCGACCAGACAGGTGAAGACTGGTTAAAGTGCTTGCTGGACTGCGGACATGAAGCCACTGGGGGACGTGGCCCCAGTCACCAGCAGAGACGCATCCTGTTGCGAGATGTTGGTCGCCTTCGTCGAAAACGCCGCTTCGAACCACAGCACCGGCTGCGAAACCTTTGCAATCTGGGCCAGGACCAACGTAGTCAGCGGGTCCAGGTTCGCGGGTTTGTTATGAACGACAAAGCCCGTTACTGCTCCCTCTAGCTGCAGTGCCACGTCGCCATAGTTCTTCGCCACGTTCGCGAGCCACTGCCCGATGGTGGCGTTGTACTTCGACTTGTTCACAGAGGTGGGCTGACCAGCGTTCATGGCTATCTGGTCCGAACTCCCTACCCCCCCAACGACGTTTGGGAACGGGAAGTAGCCGACGTTATTCGCGCCGATCTTGTTCACCGAGGGGGTAGTGTAATCGCGAAGCTCCCAGCTTCCCATGTAGAACATGGCGGCTTTGCCCTTCAGGAACAGATCCACTGCCGGCTGGTAATCGAGCGTGGCCACGCCCTTGCCGAAGTAGCCCTGCTTACCCAGGTTGGCGACGACCTGAGCAGCTTCCACGTAACTCGGGTCGGTCAGCTTTGCCTGACCGCTCTTCACGTTGTCCATGGCACCGGGGCCGAGCTTGCGGAAAAGGTAATTGCCAATCAGGCGGGTGACCGGCCACCCCTGTGTCCCTGACGCGCTAAACGGTTGGATGCCCTTCTGCTGCAGGCTGGCCGCAATCTGGACCAGCTGGTCCCACGTCTGTGGTGGCTGGATGCCGTTCTGTGCAAAGATTTGCTTATTATACCAGAACCCTTCGATGTTGAGTTCGAATGGGAGTGTGGTGAGCGAGCCACCGTAGATTTTCTTGAGGAGAGCGACTGCTGCCGGTTGGAGCTCCTGGGAGACACCGAGTTGCTGGAAGGTTGACTCAATGTCCAGCACCTCCCCGTTCTTCTGCAACTGCGCCAGGAGGTCAATGGCCGGGGTATTGTAGAGGATTGGGAGAGCACCCTGCCCTGCAAGCAACTGAATCTGCTGGACCAATTGGCCGGGCGATCCAACGAAGTCCACCTTGAACGTGGTGCCAGGGTGGTTCTTGGCGTACTGTTGCGTGATAGTGGACAGGACGAGTGGCCATCCCTGATTCGCCTGTTGCACAGATAGGAACTCGATGGCAGCGCTGCCGTTGCTGTTGGTGGAGCCGCCGGACGAGCCGCCGCAACCTGCGAGCACCATTGCCGCGCCTAGCGCGGTGCCACCTGCGAACTTTACAAATTGACGCCGATTCATGCTCTCTTCGAGCCAATAGGTTTGTCGAGACATAGACTTCTTTGCTCCTCATTGTGTAGGGCGTCTAAAATAGGACGTTTTCTCAAGGGTAAGCCGAAAACAGGTAAGATCGGAAAGAAACAGGGAAGCATAGGGCGGAACGTACCCTGCGAAAGCAGATAGAACCGTCACCATGATGAACGATGAAATTGCATCCCTCCCTTCTTGTATCCCGTTTTCTCCAGGATAGAACGGTGTATCCGCACCGGAGTTACATTGGCCGACACAAGGATAAAGTACCAGCAATACTAGCTGACCACCTTTCTCTTCCTTTCCCCTCCTCTTTACTCCGGTACATTGCCATCCAATAAGAGCCTCTCTAGACATTTAAACCTACTTAATTTACTAAATTAAGTAAGTTAAGTTAAGTATACCCAAGAAAAGACGTGCTGTCAATAGTTTTTCTCCTCATTCTTGTCATAACCTTGACATAAACGCATTTTACGGATAGAATTACTTTACTTAGTTAACAAATAAACAAAGTTGGCAACACATCCATGGAACAACAAATAAAATCTGCTGATCGATTGTTGATACGCGGTATCAATCAAAGCATTCTCCTGAATTTGATACGCGCTCATGGGACTATTTCACGTCCACAATTAGCGACTCTGTCTGGCCTCAGTCAGGTAACGGTGATAAAAATCACCAACAACCTCATCGACCGTCGTCTTGTCGTGGAAAAAGAGTACGCAGAATCGACCGGTGGGCGCAGAGCGGGATTGCTGGAAATCAATCCTGAGGGTGGTTTCGCCGTTGGGCTGATGTCTCAACCATCTTCACTGACGGCAGTTATTCTCGATTTGAACAGCGAACCTGTCTGCTCCCAGCAATGGAACATTCAGCTGCGCGACAATTACCCGCAGGCGATAGACCTCGTAGCGCAGTGCGTCGAGGAGCTGCTTCGTGAGAGTGGCATTCCCAGAGAGAAGATTATCGGTGTGGGCCTGGGCATGGGTGGATTGATTGATGCCGAACACGGACGTTGTATCGATTCATGGATCATGAACTGGCAAAACGCTGAGATCAGCCGTCCTCTGGAAGACCTCCTGGGAATCCCTGTCTTTCTTGATAATGATATCAATTGTCTAGCAATTTATGAGAAGCTCTTCGGCCAGGGTCAGCCGTATCATCATTTCCTGGTGGTGGGCATTGGACGGGGTGTTGGCCTTGGCATCGTGATCAATGGCGATCTCTATCGTGGGGCCTTTGGTGGAGCAGGCGAGTTTGGCCATACAGCGGTGACCACCGAAGGGCGCCTGTGTGCATGCGGCAATCACGGCTGCCTGGAGACCTATCTCTCCGATGCCGGTATTGTCAAAAATTACCTCGAATATGTGCGTTCAACTACCTACAGTCTCGAAAAAGGAGTCCATGAACCCACTACCCACGAGCTAGTAGAACAAGCGAGAAACGGCGATGAAGCTGCAAAGGCGGCCTTTCAACGTGCAGGTATACTTCTGGGTGTGTCCCTCGCCAATCTTGTCAATATCTTCAATCCTGAATGTGTATTGCTCACTGGTCACGATGTCGATACCAGTATCCTGGCAGGCGACTTACTGCTCGAACCAATGTATCAAGCATTCAAGCAGCATTTGTTCTCTCAAATCGGGAAGGACTTGCACTTCATAGTAGAGCGACGTGGCTTTGAAAGTTGGGCGCGGGGTGCTGGAAGCCTTGTCCTGCGTCACTTTTTCGCTTCTCCAGCTCGCGTTCACTCCGAAGGGACGTTGGTAGGAAGCTAAACTCCGATTCCTTTTGGGTTATTTCTTCTACTCAACTTGCGCCAGGCGAACTCCTCCTCATTCACGGGCAACAGGAGGGGTTGGGTGGTATTGTCAACTTCATGTGAAGTGCATCCCTGATTCTACTCTGACCAGCCAGCAGTGGCTCAATGCGCCGATCCACCTCTCCCTGAAGGCGGTCAAGACCGGGTCGCGGTGACGTGACGATAGCTCTCCGGATGCTGGTGAAGGTAGTTAGCGAGGGTCTGGGGAGCATGACCGGTGAGCGCCTGGACAGTGTGGCTGACGATGGACATCTCCCCGGTAGCGATGGCGAGGTAAGTGCTCACCCAGGCCTCGAGTTCCCAGTCCGAAGGATTGAACCTTGCCCGTGACGCCCTGGCCTCCTCGATGGTTTCGGGCTGATAGGAGGCAGGCAGACCGGTGGCACGCGAGAACTGTTCGGCGGCCTGGGCCAGCGTGAGTGCCTGAGAGCCGGTGATGTCATAGCTGGCTCCATTGTGGCCGCCTGTGGTCAGGACGGAGACGGTCACATCCGCCAGGTCATCGCGCGAAACCCAGGAGACGGTGCCGTTACTAGCAGGTCCGTGGATCACGCCCTCTTCGGAGAACCAGCGAGGAGCCCGGTCCAGGTAGAAGCTCGGGCGCAGGAAGGTATAGCGTCTCCCGCTTGCACGGATATGTTGCTCCGTGAGATAGTGCTCGCGGGCATGCGTGAAGGTCGCATGTGGGGCGGCTGACAGGAAAGAAGTGTAGACGATGCGCTCGACCCCGGCAGCGACCGCAGCATCGATGGCGCTGTAGTGTTGCTCCAAACGAGTTGGTCCCCAGCCCGACACCAGGAACAGCGTCTGGACGCCGCTAAGGGCCACCCGCATTGAGGGCCCATCTTCATAGGCTGTCTGGATGACCTCAGCGTCAGGAAGCTGTGGGGCACGCGCGGGGTCCCTCACGAGCAGGCGTTGAGGCTGGCCCAAGGCGGCGAGTCGGGCCGCTACTCTGCCACCGAGTTGCCCTGTAGAGCCGGTCACCACAATGAGCGGGATGGAAGTTGTCATGAGTTGGTCCTTTCTTAAAAACAGTCCCTCTGTGATAAATGGGGAGGAAGATCGGAATCTCCTTCACCGGTCATGGATAGAGCATCTCATCATGAGAAAAGACTCTACAAGATAGAGTAATACTGATGTAGTCAGATTGCAACACTGTCTCATACGACAATAACACATATGCAGAGAAACTCATTGCGTGTTCCTTCGGTAACATTTTTATCGGAGTTGACACGTAATCGATCTGGTTTGATACACTTCTCTCATTCCACCTTATGCTATACTACGGATGAGCAATGATCATCACTTCAATAGAGCTGTCTTAAATGAGGAAATAGAGACCATGCAAGATGTCATGCGTGACTACTGGGCCATCTGGAAACAGTTTGTGCTGCAAGGAGTCATGCAGGAAGACGCGCTTCCTCCAGCGTTAGTACAGTCCTGGCGACGCTGTGCAGCGTCAGGACTTGACCCTTATGGTTCTTCATCTCCTGACCGGCGAGAAGACGCGCGAGCGAATACCAAGGAAGGGCAATTTCTTGCCTCTGCCATTGCTCAATACTCCCATACCCTTCTATCGTTGGTGCGTCCTGCCATGGAAGACTTGTACCAGTTCGCCGAGGGGTCGGAATGTGTGGTAGTTTTCGCTGATGCTGATGTTTGTATCGTGGATAGTGTGGGTAGGCAGTCGATGGTGGAGGAGCTTGAGCATCTTGGACTGGCTATCGGTGCAGATTGGCGCGAAGAGCAGCAGGGTGCGAATGCTCTAGCCCTGGCATTACAAGAGTCGTTTCCTATACAACTGGATGGAGCAATGCACTACCGGGCCTTACTACATCCATTCTATACCTCAGCCGCCCCCGTGCATGATTTATTGGGGCAGGCGGTCGGTGTGCTCGCTGTGGTTGGCCGCCATGAGCACTGCCATCCGCATACACTGGGGATGGTTACAGCGGCGGCACAGGCGATCAGTAACCAGCTTCAGATGCAGGTGTGGTTGAGCAACGCCAATGATCTTTTATCTGAACTAAAGACCATTCTGCAAACCTTATCTGAGGGGATTTTATTACTGCGACGCGACGGTGTCATTTCACAGATGAACACTCCTGCCGGCACCATGCTGGGTCTTTCACCCGCAAAAGTGACCGGCAGGCGGCTCAGTGATGTGCTGCCACTGCCAACAGTGCTTGCGCAGGCCCTGGAGGCACGTCAATTACTCTCCTACGAAGAGATTGTTTTCGATACCATCCATGGACGCGTCACCTGTCTTTGCACCCTGAATCCTATCACCGGCCACCGTCAAGAAACAGGTTTAGAGGACATCGTCGGGTCGGCAGGCCTGAGAAGCTCTGAATCCGTTGCCTCGGATGGTTTTGTGCTGATTTTACGCAGTATCGAGCGAGTGCAGAAGCTTGTTCACCGCATGACGGGTACTCGCGCCCGTTTGACTTTTGCCAATGTCGTGGGTGAGAGTTCCGCGTTGCAAGAGGCTCTGCGGCTGGGACGCATGGCCTCGGGTAGTAACTCTACGGTGCTGCTGCATGGCGAAACCGGCACGGGCAAAGAAATTTTTGCGCAGAGCATCCACAATAGCAGTAGACGTGCTAACGGACCGTTTATAGCGATTAACTGTGCCGCTATTCCACGCGAGCTGATCAGTACAGAACTCTTCGGCTATGAAGGCGGCGCGTTCACCGGTGCTGATCGCCAGGGACGCCCTGGTAAGTTCGAGCAGGCGCACGGTGGAACGCTCTTTCTTGATGAGATTGGCGACATGCCGCGCGACCTGCAAACAAGCCTGCTGCGGGCCATAGAGACACGCACGGTGGTTCGTGTAGGCGGTCAGCGAGTCATCCCTGCCGATGTGCGTATTATCGCCGCCACTCATAAAGACCTGCGTGAGGAGTCACGCCTGGGAAATTTCCGCTCCGATCTCTACTACCGTTTGAATGTGTTGTCTATCGAAATTCCTCCATTGCGCAAGCGTCTCACTGATTTGCCTCTGCTCGTCCAGCATTTCTTGCAACGCCAAAGTAATATTCTTGGGCGTTCCCTATCCATTACTCCAGAGGCTCTGGATGCCCTGGCGCAGTATAGCTGGCCTGGCAATGTGCGAGAACTTGAGAATATGCTGGAGCGCGTCACCTATCTCACATCCAGGTCCACCATTGGGCTGGATGATCTGCCAATTGATTTCCAGCGACCTCCAGAGGTAGAAACTGCTACCCCTGTTCCTCCTCAAAAAGCTGAACCTGCAAAGATACCGCCTAAAAGGGGAGTGTTGAAGGATCACAGTATGAACGCCGAAGCCCAGGCTATGATGCAAGCTCTGGATACGAGCAACGGTAACGTTACTCGTGCCGCCGCATTACTCGGCATCAGCCGCACCACCTTGTGGCGGAAAATGGTGAGGTATGGTCTGGCAAAACAAGCTGCTGAGTGACATCAACTTGTATTGATGCACATTTGCAACACGACGTGTTGCAAATGTGCATCAATACAAGTTGATGTTTCAATTTTGAAACAAAAATATCTGATGCATTTGGTTCGCTTTGCCTGGTAAATAACAGATATTTTTGAGTTTCCCCATCGATAAAAATTGCTTTGAGAAGCTCCACAGGCTGATTCAGCCATATTTTCCTGGATGTTTGCATTTCTATGTGCCAACTTTGGCACGAATATTGCTCATATATACTAGTAGCAGATGCATGTTGTATATATGCTAGTTGAGAGGAGGTAATAGGCGTTTGTGCTTCCCACATAGGAACGCAGGTAAACCTGGTCCAGTTAGACAAAGTTATCTTAACTTCACGTATTGTAACGACACGACAGTTGCCCGCTCGAAAGGAGGGTGTCTGCCACATGCGGCAGACGACTAAAGCATGGACAGAACACCGACATTAACTCAGAAATTTGTAGCTGAATTGCTAGGAACTTCTTTCCTCACATGGATTGGCGCTGGCTCCATTACAGCATCGGTTTTCCTGCTCAATGGTGCTAAACCGCCGGTGGCCTTTACGATGGCTGATCTCGGCATGATCGCCCTGGCCTTCGCCTTTGCCATCGCTGCGATGGTTTACACCATCGGTCACATTTCTGGCTGTCATATTAATCCCGCAGTTACTTTCTCTTTGGCCGTTACCAGGCGCATCAGTTGGAGCGAAGCAGGGGTCTACTGGGTTGCGCAAATCCTTGGTGGATTCCTTGGCGCGGTGTTCATCGCCCTCGCCTTTGGCTGGTCGACTGCAGCGCAGGGTCCTGGCCTTGGGGCGACGAACTTTGGTAATGCTATAAGCCTCTATGGAACGGCTGGTGGCTGGATTGTAGCTATCGCCATGGAGACCATTGGCACCTTCTTCCTCCTGCTGGTTATCATGGGCACGGCTGTTGACGGGCGAGCACCTTCTGGTTGGGCTGGCCTCATCATTGGCCTGATGGTCGCCGGTGAGATTATTGCCTTTGGCCCCATTACCAATGTGGCTCTCAACCCCGCGCGTGCCCTCGGTCCCGCGCTTCTGCAGGTCATGCTCGGCGGTACATACGATCTTTCCCATTTGATTGTCTATTTTGTAGGGCCACTTCTGGGTGGCGTTCTGGGTACGCTTACCTATGACTTCATATCACGCGGACGTGCGATAGCGGGCAGCCCTGAACTGGGCGGCGTTTCTGAGTCGGCTGTCGAACATCACGTCTAGTCTAGTAGTCGCGTTCAGATAGGAAGTCGAGGATACGCATGGCAGAGGCAAGCACTGCCACTACTATACGCGCTAGCAGTCGCGTTCAGATAGGAAGTCGAGGATACTCCGCACTTCTTAAAGGAGATTTAATGTGAAGAAGCTTATCAACAAGACCGATGACGTGGTGAAAGAGGCTCTTGCTGGCATGGAAGCCCTCCATCCAGAACTCCTCCGCGTGGATTACGAGAACCAGATTATCGTGCGTGCCGATGCACCCATACAGGGAAAAGTGGGTGTTATCTCCGGTGGTGGTAGTGGGCATGAGCCAATGCATGGCGGCTTTGTTGGCCGGGGAATGCTCGATGCCGCCTGTCCAGGAGCGGTCTTTACCTCACCTGTGCCGGATCAGATGCTTGCCGCTACTAAAGCTGTCAGCGGCGGTGCGGGCGTATTGCATGTTGTCAAAAACTATACCGGCGACGTGTTGAACTTTGAGATGGCGGCGGAAATGGCGGCGGCTGAAGGCATCGAGGTTGAAAGCGTCGTCACCAATGACGACGTGGCGGTGAAGGATAGCACCTGGACGGCGGGACGGCGCGGCGTCGGGGTCACAGTGCTGCTGGAAAAGATCGCCGGTGGCCTGGCAGAGGCGGGAGCATCTCTATCACAGGTGGCCGCGTTGGCACGCAAGGTCAATGACCAGGGTCGCAGCATGGGCATGGCATTGACCTCCTGTACTGTTCCGGCGGCAGGCAAGCCAACATTTGAACTGGGTGATGATGAGATGGAGATTGGGGTAGGCATACATGGTGAACCTGGCCGTCGCCGTGTCAAACTGGCCTCGGCAGCCGAAATCACCGAGATGCTCGCCAATCCTGTTATCGAAGACCTCGGCCTGAAAGCCGGTGAGCGCGTGCTGGCCTTCGTCAATGGCATGGGTGGCACTCCACTTATCGAGCTGTATATTGTTGCCAATGAACTTGCCAAAATTCTGCGCGGCAGAGATGTCACCATTGCTCGTTCGCTGATTGGCAGTTACATCACTTCGCTTGAGATGGCCGGTTGCTCGATCACCCTCTTACGGCTGGACGATGAAATGACGCGCTATTGGGATGCTCCTGTGCATACTGCTGCTCTGCGCTGGGGCGTGTAATGGCTCCGAAGTGGGAGTCTTTCAGAGGTAGGTCTTTGGGGAAAGGAACAGTGATCGCGTAGGGGCGGGGGTGGTGAAGGGTTGGGTGGGGGCCCTTGTGGCCGCCCGTGGGTAGGGAAAACCAATGGGAATGGAGGGGCGAAGGATACACCAGGTACGGCGGGCGGCCACAAGGGCCCACACCCAACCACACCGCCCCCGCCCCTACGCGATCACCGGTTGCAGTTCGTGTGTTTCTCCGTATAGTGTTCATCTGTGTACCATAGTACAATATGTCCAGGGCTGGACAGAGGACGCCAGCACGAATGAACGCTATATAGGGCGAACATGGGAACACACTATTCGCCCCAATACACTGTGGAGGAGACCATGCCGATTACAACTGAGGATACTCTGCGCTGGTTGCAACAATTAGCGCACGTTTTGCACGAAAATCGCGACTATCTGACGCAACTCGATTCCGCTATCGGTGATGCGGATCATGGTATTAACATGGATCGTGGCTTCAAAGCGGTCAACGATAAACTGCCGGGCGTAGCTGGCATGGATATTGGCTCGATGCTCAAGACGGTTGGTACGACACTGGTATCGACAGTTGGGGGAGCCAGTGGTCCTCTCTATGGAACGGCCTTCCTGCGTGCTGGTATGGCGACATCCGGCAAGCATGAACTGTACGAAGCTGACGTGATTGTGATGCTTGAAGCGGCATTTGAGGGCATCAAAGCGCGAGGCAAAGCGCAGCCCGGTGAGAAGACGATGGTAGATGCTCTCGCTCCTGCGCTGGCAGCCGCAAAAGAAGCAGAGGCGCAAAACCTGGGCCTCTCGGAACTATTGCGACGCGCCAGCTCTGCTGCCGAAACTGGCATGAAAGGCACCATTCCCATGTTAGCTACAAAAGGCCGTGCCAGCTACCTGGGTGAGCGCAGTATTGGACACCAGGACCCCGGTGCAACGTCAAGCTGGCTGATACTCAAAACCTTAGCGGATGTTTGTGGTTGATAGTTTCAAGGAGACCTGGCCCATGACAGTTAGCCTGGTAATTGTATCGCATAGTACACGACTGGCTGAGGGTGTCGCGGAACTGGCGGGGCAGATGGCCCAGGGGAAGGTAGCGATTGCGGCAGCAGGTGGAACGTCTGAAGGCGCATTGGGTACCTCGGTCGATAAGATCATTGCTGCGCTGCACGAGGTGGATGGGCAGGACGGCATCATTGTACTGCTCGACCTGGGGAGTGCGGTGATGGCGACCGAAATGGCGGTAGAGGCCTTTGGACAAGCACACCGGCAGCGGATTGTGATCAGCCCGGCACCGCTTGTCGAGGGTGCAGTGGTCGCGGCTGTAGAGTCCTCTATTGGCAATAGCTTACAGGAGGTAGCCGAGGCAGCAGCCAGTGCCTATAGTTTGCCCAAATTACATCATGCCAACGATTAGCGGAAGGAGCACTGTCGTGCCGGTAGTAGAAACAAGTGTCGTCATTACGAATAAAGTTGGCCTCCATGCCCGTCCCGCGAGACTGCTTGTCCAGACTGCTGCACAGTTTCAGTCACGAGTACAGGTCATGCGCGGCGATAAGGCGGCCAATGCGAAGAGTATTGTGGGCATACTCAAGCTTGGAGCTGTACTTGGCGACACCCTTGTTTTACGTGCTGAAGGGGAGGATGCGGAATTGGCGATGAGTGCTCTGACCGAACTCGTCGGTCGTAAGTTTGACGAAGAGGAGTAATGCAATCTATGTCCGGCTCTGATGCTCTTCCGGTTGCTCCAATACAGGTGCTGGGCATTTCTCCTGGCATTGCCACTGGTCCTGTGTGGCTGTACAGGGAGCGTAGCAGCACAGAGCCGGGGCAAGTAGTCCGCATCAATCCAAACCAGGTGGAAACTGAGCAGCAGCGTTTACAGGACGCTCTGGATGCCGCTATTTCCGAACTAAATGAAGTGAGTGAGCGTGTAGCAAAAACCGTTGGACAGAACGAAGCCGGTATTTTTGCAGCACAAAAGTTGATGCTGCAAGACCCCGAACTGCTCGAGGAGATGCAAGAACTGATTGCGCAGCGGCACTATGCTGCGATCTCCGCGCTATGGCAGGCGATGGAGCATCAAGCAAAAGAACTAGAATCACTGGAGAGCGAGGTATTGGCCGCTCGTGCTTCCGATATTCGTGATGCCGCCGCCCGCACCGCCCGCCACCTCGTAGGGGCCCAATTTATTGCGCCCCAAAACGCGCCGGATAACATGCCTGGTAGCTCACCCCAGACACCAATCATCATCGTTGCCCACGATCTTACACCTTCAGATACAGCCAATCTCGACCCCAAAACCATTCTGGGTATTTGTACCGTCGTTGGTGGTCCTACCACTCACGCTGCCATATTGGCCCGTGCCTTAGAGATTCCCGCCATTGCTGGCATTGACCGCCAACTACTGAACACCTTACATCATGGTCAGCAAATTGCGCTGGACGGCACGCGGGGACTCCTTTACCTCTCGTTGGATGGCGATCTACAACAGCAATTTCATACTGCTATGCAATATCAGCAGGAGGCACGAGCCGCACGCCGCAAGCAAAATCTGGCTTCCTGGCGCAACCTGCCCGGTTCCACTGCTGACGGGGTCGGTGTACAAATATTTGCCAACGTGGGTGATATCGAGAGTACACGCGCTGCCGGGGAAGTAGGAGCCGAGGGCATTGGTCTCCTGCGCACCGAATTTCTCTTCGGCGGTCGTACCGTTTTTCCCGATGAGCAGGAGCAATTCGAGAGTTACGTTGCTCTTTTCCAGGCCTTTGCCGGTGCATCCCCATTGGGGGACACCATCGTCGCTCGCACTCTCGACGCCGGTGCCGACAAACCTTTTCCGGCCCTGGAGCCGTTGATTGGCGAGCTGCATGAAGCTAATCCTGCTCTGGGACTGCGCGGTGTGCGCATCCATCTCGTGTATGAGGCACTGCTGCGCCAGCAGTTACGTGCCCTTTTGAGAGCCGCCACCCAGACAGCAGTGCAACTGCACATCATGTTTCCCATGGTTGCTACATTGGAAGAAGTACGCCGACTCCGTGCGATTTATTCTGCCGTGCGACAGGAACTCCAGGCTGAAGGGATAGATCTTTCGCCGGAAATCCAGGTGGGCATTATGATCGAAACACCTGCCGCCGCGATCATGGCCGATGCGCTGGCCCGTGAAGTCGATTTCTTCAGTATCGGTGCCAACGACCTTTTCCAATATACGCTGGCCGCCGACCGCACCAACAGCCGCGTGATGGGCATGTTTGGTATGCTGGAGCCGTCCGTCTGGCGTTTGATCGAGCAGGTGGTGTGCGCAGGGAAAGCCTATGGCAAAACCGTTGCGCTCTGCGGAGAACTGGCCGCCGATCCGCGCATAGCTCCCCTGCTGGCGGGCCTCGGCGTGCAAGAACTGAGCATGAGTCCTGCTGCCGTTGCTCGCGTCAAAGCTGCCCTTCATGAGCACACCATGGAATACTGGCAGGAGTTGGCCTATCAGTTGCTCAAAGCAGAGACGGCGAAGGAGATGCAGGCTGTGCTGTCAAGTACTCTTAGGAGCATACAACCGCATTGAGGCGGCGCACATTGGCGGGCAGAAAGGTTGGCTCTGACAGGGGTAATTAAAAGTCGTCTGAGTGAGCGTATTGTGGCTGGCAAAGCCAGCCACAATACGCTCACTCAGACGACTTTTAATTACCCCTGTGGCTCTAACGATTCCCCTTTTCGAAAAAATTTATGTAAGTTTTTGAAGATATGATGCGACATATTTGTAGAAAGGAGACAGCTCTATGCTATGTCTGATACAATGGCAATTATAACGCGAGAGAACCATGTAGCAAAACATGATCTTCCTATCTATAGAAGTGAGCATCGTACCCTGGTTGACAGCTTAGAAAAAATAGTAGCTACCGCCCAGCCACGCCTGGCACAACTGGCCCGTATGCAAGGCGTCGCGCCTGATGGGATTGACGATGTCGTACAGGAGACCTTCGTAGAAGCCTGGCGACACCTTGAGCACTTACGTGAGCCGGAGCGCTTCGGCGCCTGGCTCAACGGCATCTGTCGTAATGTCTGCCTGCGGTGGGCGCGTTCGCAGGTTACTACCGCACGCCGCCAGGTAAATTTCTCTAGCTTGCAAGTTGGGGAGTTCGACGAAACAGAGACCCTTGAGCAAGTGGATATGCCTGACCCACTGGCCTTTGACCCTGCCGAGGAGTTGAGCCGCCAGGATCTCGCTGTGCTGCTTGATCGTGCTATGAGCTATCTTCCTGCTGGCACACGCGAGGCGCTGGAAATGCACTACCTGGCCGAGTTGCCGCATGATGAGGTAGCACTGCGCCTGGGCTTGACCATCAACGCCCTGGAGGTGCGGCTCCATCGTGCCCGCCGCCAGCTGCGCCAGGTGCTCAGTAACGAACTAAGACCTGATGCCGAAGCGTTTGGGCTGGTACTGGATGCAGAGCCGACGACAGGGTGGCGCGAGACAAGTTTGTGGTGTTGCATCTGCGGGCGTCAGCGCATGGTAGGCATGTTTGAGCCGCTGCCGGGCGGAAACGTGAATATGCGCTTGCGTTGCCCCGTTTGCTCCCTTTCTCATGGCTGTGATATTACCCAGACCGGGGACCTGGCACCACCAGGTCTACGCTCGTTTCGGCCAGCATTTAAGCGTGCTATACAAGCGTTCCCCTCGTTCCTGACTCAAGCATTAATGACCGGCTACCAGTCATGTCCAATGTGTCAGCAGGAGGCGAAATTACAAGGGGTCGAGCTACAGACACTGCCTCCTCCTTTTTTCAGCCGCTTCTGTATTGTACTGAAATGCGTACAGTGCGGAACGATACTTTCGAATGCCATCGCAGCCTGTTTGTCTGATGCTCAAGCGCAGCAGTTTATGACACAGCACCCACATAGCATTACCGAACCTGAGGAGCTTGTCGAATACAGAGGCCAGGCAGCGATTCGCGCTCGTCTGACCGATATCATGAGTGCCAGCAGGCTCGCACTGTTTATGCATCCTCAGACGCTCAAGGTGTTGGGAACTTTTTTGGAATAATCTCTTGCCGCAGTTTTTGCTGGCCACGTCTGTGGTCTTATACTCTAACCTTGGAGGTTTCACGCGATGTTTTCAGCTCTACGCCGCCGCAACTTTGCCTTGCTCTGGCTGGGGCAACTGGTCTCACTCTCCGGAGATTGGCTGCTGATCGTTGCCCTCCCCTTCTATGTGTATCAACTCACCGGCTCAATATTGCAGACCGGTGTGATGTTGATGGCGGAGATGCTGCCGCGCGTTCTCCTTGGCTCGGTTGCAGGAGTGTTCGTCGATCGCTGGAACCGGCGCTGGACAATGATACTGTCTGATCTCTTGCGGTCGGGCTTCTTATTGCTCCTGCTCTTCGTCCACTCCCGTGACCTGTTGTGGCTTATCTATATCGTCACGATACTGCAAGCAATCATCTCTCAGTTCTTTACACCCGCCGCCGACGCGATTATACCCTCGTTAGTCGATGAGCAAGAGCTGGTAGCGGCTAACTCGCTCTCATCCTTTAGCGAGGCCATTACCCGTTTCATTGGTCCTCCTCTGGGTGGTATACTGCTCGTTTCGCTGGGACTTTTTGGTGTCGTGCTTGGGGATAGTGCCACGTTCCTGTTCTCGGCGTTGACGATCTTGCTCATCTCGCTTCCTGCTCGTGCAATGGAAGACAATGCGAGAGCCGCTTCTCCTGGAGCGGCGATAGTCAACGTATGGCGTGAATGGCTGGACGGACTGAGGTTGATACGCAAAGACCAGGTAATCAGCGGCGTTTTCGCGACGATGGCCATACTCATGCTCTCTCAAGGGATCATAAACGTACTTCTCGTAGTCTTCACAAAAGAAGTGATGCATGGCAGTGCGCTCGTATACAGTTGGCTGATAACAGCGCAGGGGGTAGGGTCATTGATTGGAGCACTTCTGGTTGGAACGGTCAGCAAATTTGTACGGCCTGTTTACCTGATTGTACTGCCTCTTGCCTTCGCTGGTTGTGCTACGCTGATCATCTTTAACCTTCCTCTCGTGGCCCTGGCTCTACCACTGCTGGCCTTTGTAGGTATATTCGTCGTTGGCTTTGTGGTCATGGTGCAAACATTACTCCAGCGCGGTACTGCCGATAGCTATCGCGGAAGAGTCTTCGGGGCGCTCTATACAACAATCTCTCTACTGACGCTGGCAGGGATGATATTTGCCAGTACGCTAGGAGACCGTCTTGGCGTCGTACCCTTGCTGAATGTTGCCGGAGGTCTTTTCTTTGTGGCTGCTCTGGTCGCACTGGTAATGTTGCGCCATGCCAGCCTGCAGAGCGGAGAACTGGAGAAAGTTGATCCTCCTTTTGAGGCGGCCCAGAGCTAAACGGGAGTTATCCCGAGATTTGTTCCCGAAGACGAATCCCATCCTCCTTCCTGAACTCTACTAGCGAATGTGAAAAAGAGATGATACCGTTTTCTCTCCCTCACGTTCCTATTTATTCAATCGTTGGAAGTTCACCCGGTCGATACGTGGCGGTCCCTGCTTGACCCGTGTGCGCATACCCTCAATACCCCCTAGCGTTTCCGGCGTGCCCCACACGGCTTCCAACCACCAGGTGACACCTGCCTCCGCGAGTGGGCGCACGATGGAGGCAGCTTTTGCAGGGTCGTCGCCTGGCGTTTCACCCTCCATCACGATATCAAAGGGTGTTTTCTCGCTACGATGCTCATCGATAAATACCTTCATGGCCCGGATATCGGCGGGGGTCATTTCAGCGAAGGATCCGTCGTCGTTCATCTTGCTCGGGATTACTCCGTCGCAGCGCAGCACGCGCCGCATGGATTTCATTCTCGGCCAGGCACCTACTACCCAGATGGGCACTCTGGGAGACTGCACAGGGGTTGGGGAGAAGGTCACGTCCTGGATGCGATAGTGTTCACCACTATAACTGAACGGCTGTCCACTCCACAGGCCATCGAGGATATCCAGGCTTTCATCCAGCATCTTTGCCCGTATCTTGCGATCAATCTCCTCTCCCACTTTGGGGAACCCACTGTTTTCGTGCTCAGGACCGGCAGCACCTAACCCAACGGGGAGGATGATCCGGCCATTGGACAGGTGATCGAGCGTAACCACCTCACTGGCAACTTTCCAGGGTCTTCGGCGTGAGAGTGGTGTTAGCATCGTTCCAAAGCGCACGCGCTCGGTACGCAGAGCTACGGCTGCTAACGAGACCCACGGATCGATGCCCCAGATCAGATCCCAGACAAAGACGCCATCCCACCCTGCCTCTTCCGCGTCGTGAGCAAGCTCAGCAAGTGTCCTGGCGTCCACACTCGGAAACGTGACACCGTATTGCATACATGACTCCTCTTCTCAATACATATCTTCATTTTCTGGCTCTAAAAGCAGTATATACGAATGTATATGACATCATGTGTCATATTTTATGATAAAATAATGGCCAGTTTCACACCTTTGCTACAGAATTTATGAAGAAGTGAGGAAGTCTAGATGCGTGCTGATCGACTTTTATCTATCATGTTGCTCTTGCAGGTACACCGCCGCATGACGGCATGTGAACTGGCGAAGCGGTTGGAGGTGTCCGAGCGCACCATCCATCGGGATATGGAGGCTCTGAGCACGGCAGGTATTCCCGTCACAGCCGAACGCGGCGTAGGCGGTGGATGGAGCCTGCTGGAAGAATATCGCACGAACCTGACGGGACTCAACCAGGCGGAGATCCAGACGCTCTTCCTCACCAGACCTGCTCACCTCCTGGCCGACCTGGGACTGCACCAGGCATCCGAAGCGGCTCTCATCAAGCTGCTTGCCGCGCTTCCCTCTCTGTCTCGTCGCGATGCCGAGGATGTGCGCCAGCGCATTCATGTCGATACCTCTAGCTGGCATCATACGCAGGAAGATGTTTCAACCCTCCCCACGCTCCAGGATGCGATCTGGCGCGAACGCAAGCTGTTCCTCACCTACCAGCGCGGCGATAGTGCTACGGTAGAGCGTCTGGTCGATCCACTTGGACTGGTGGCCAAAGGGAGTACATGGTACCTGGTGGCTACTGTTGAGGGTGAGTTCCGTACCTATCGTGTCTCGCGGGTACAGAGTGCCAGGGTAACGGACGAACCGTGCATGCGACCCCAGGGATTCGACCTGGCCGCGCATTGGGCGCAATCATCAAACTACTTCGTCTCCAATCTCCCAAGCTACCCGGTGACGGTACGCATAGCACCAGAGGTTCTCGAACATATCTACCACGCGGGAAGATACGCCCGGATTGATGCGACCGACCCACCCGACGAGGATGGATGGATTCAGCTGCGCTTGCTTTTTGAGCAGGAAGAAGCAGCCTGCGGCTACCTGTTGAGTTTCGGGCCACAGGTGGAAATCCTGGAACCACTGGCATTGCGCGAGAAGGTTATAGACCTTGCACAGAGTGTTGCTACCTTTTATGCGCAAAGGTCTCCTTCATCCTTGTAGAGCCGATTTTCATGGTGTTGTTTTCTGCAAATCAGGACGGAAAATGTCCACTTTTCATGCTATATTGAGGAAAAATCTGAAACCAAGAACGAGAAGGTGATGCAAATGGACAAAAAAACCTTCATTGAGACACTCAAACGGTTTGAAGAACTTGCTCACTTTCAGAACAAAGAGTGCGGAAGAATCGAATTATACCCTCATATGTGACACTTCCCCTTCAATTAGCGTCTCATAAGATATGAGAAGAAAAGTTCGCGAAAGTAAGGAGCTAGCTCTATGGTTCATTCCTCCTCTTCACAATATTGCAGCGACTGTGGTGCTCTGAACGAGGAAGGCGTGAGCCTGTGCTTTGCGTGCAACCATGCTCTCCATATCTCACATGCTCCTGTTTCAGCACAAATTGCAGTCAATACGCTCTTCAAAGATCGTTACCAGATTATTAGTAAGATTGGAGCGGGTGGCTTTGGCTCGGTCTACAAGGCTACAGATATCCATAGTAAGGATCATATCTTTGCCATCAAAGAGGTGAGCTTGCGAGGACTTCGACCACAGGCAGTCATTGAAGCGACCGAGACTTTTCAAAAAGAGGTGAGCCTGTTATCACAATTGAAGCATCCCAACCTGCCACGTTTGTATGATACCTTTAACGAACCTGAACACTGGTATATGGTGATGGATTTTATTGAAGGTGAGACACTTGAGAAATACCAGGAGAGGGCACAGGACAGGCGGCTGCTCCTCAGCGAAGTATTTCAGATTGGGATTCAACTCTGCACAGTGCTGGATTACCTGCACACACAACAGCCGCCCATCATTTTCCGCGACTTGAAACCGGCCAACATTCTACGGACGCCCCAGGGGCAGATTTACTTGATCGATTTTGGGATTGCCCGTTACTTTAAGCCTGGACAGGCGAAAGATACCACCGCCCTTGGTTCTCCCGGCTATGCTGCCCCGGAACAATATGGCAGAGCACAAACCACTCCACGTGCTGACATTTACAGCCTGGGTGCTGTGCTGCACCAGTTGCTTACCTCCAGCGACCCCTCAGAAACGCCATTTCGCTTTGTGACGCTGCATGTCGATAGTCACCTCAGTCTCTCTGAGCTTGGAACGCTGATTGCACGCATGTTAGAAATGGATATGAACAAAAGGCCAGCCAGTGTCGCCATCGTCAAGCAGGAATTGCAACGTATCGCCGCAGATTTTTTGAAATATGGCATTTTCTGGCGTTTCATGGTCTTTCATGCCATACTTTCCCAGATAACGGTGCGTCCTCGTTCAAGTAACTGGCAATCCTTTGGCCGAGCTTGAAAGGGCTCTCCTTTGATGCGCTGAAACGCCAGATAGCCGCTCGAATAGATGGAGTTGACTTGTTTGACATATGTGCCCTTGACGCGGACGCGATCCCCTTTGCGGAAACCCTCTAACTCGCCGTTGACTTGATACCGGACGCGTCCCTGGCCTTTACGCGGCAGATCATGATATTGCCGCCGGGTTTGCCGGGGGCGAAACCGAATCTGGTAGACGTTCATTTGGGAAACGGGAACCTTCTTGCCCATCGAAAGCGTCGCGATACAGAGGGCATCAATGATGTGGGTTTTGGGCAGTTCCAGATGTTTGCGGTAGGCGGCGGTTTCGTACCCGAAGACAGTGGAAAGCGAGATGGTGCGTCCAAGGGTGGCATACAGGTACGTTTTCCCTTGCATGGTGTGCTGCGCGACCTGATCGAGATGGCCACTCACGCCGATCACCTTGAGCGTGATCTTGTTCTCGTGGACCTGGTAGTGGCAGTGTTCGCATAGGCACAGTACATTGCTCAGGGTATCTTTTCCGCCGTGTTCACGATACACCACATGATGAGCTTCCAAGCGAACGTTTTGCTTGCCGCACTGCTGGCAGGTGTAGCCATCACGCATGAGACAGGCGATGCGCAGATTCTCGTCTAACCGCGTGGGGTCTTGATATTGTGATCCCCGCAGGTTCGGGTTATTGAGCCGAGCGATGTCCACCTGGACATCTTCGATCACGATGGAAGCAAGCTGAAGCGGGATATGCCGGACCACGCGGATCACCTCCTCTGCGTTGGTTTTGATGGATGGTGGCAACCGCCCACTCCGTTTGCTGGAAGCCCGATTGAGAAAGCGAGCCGGACGGTACCATTTCCGGCTGCGTCGATTGTGCCGCTGCATGCGGCGCGTGTCCAGTTGATTTTTCACATCGAGGCGATGGTGAATCTCAGCAGCGAGCAACACCTTGCCGTTGCCTACACAACTGATGCCGGTGATATGACTTCCCTTATCGATACCAAGCGTGACTTCCTGGACGTGTCCCTCGCACTGCCACTGTAACTGAATGGTAAAGGGACAGTGTGCGGCGACTTTGGCACGGCCCTCGCGTAAGAGTTTGCGCGCCTTTGCGGACGTGCAAGGCATCAGAGGTGTGCCATCCTGATTACGTACATAGACATGCATAGTGTTTATAAAACCTCCTGCCGGAGTAATATGCTCCTCGCGACTGTTCAATGAGGTTGTCGCGGCATACACACCTTCGGCTTTCGCTTACCCTTAATGTATGCCCACAGAGTCTGGAACTGGAGCGAATATCCCAGAGTGTGATCACTCATCAAACTGCTGCTTCTGAAGAAGCCCGCTGGTAGCTCCATGAATGTGGTGTCCGAAAACACCACATTTTTAGCAACTATCGCCAATGTATGGTCTGCCATCAACATGGGTTTCTGGCTACAAGGGCCTCAGCATACTGCTCCCCTCTTGCTCGTCCTACCTGTCTCCTACTGCGCTGGTACTGCCAGCGCGAGATGCTGCGCTTCCCAGAAGCACACCCCTTGCTCTCGGTATGCCCGAACACGCGCTCGGTAGGCACGTACTGCACGATGATGCAGCAGACCTGCATGGTATGGCTCATAGCGAGGCCAGCATGGCGGACGGCCTTGAGTCAGCAGTGGAAGCAGGAAACAGACGTGTGCCAGTCCGGTGAAGGCAAGCGTGCGGTCTCGTTCTGCCAGGCTTGCCAGTTCCCCAAGCAGGAACCCCAGCGTCCAGGGACAAAAGTTCGCCTCATCCTCATAGCAGAGTTCAACAAGGATGTGATAGACCTCGTTCACCAGCTTGGGAACCGAGTACTCCTCTTCAGGATCGCTCTCGGTATAGCCACACTCATACCCATCCTTGAACCAGGAATGCGTGAGGATGGAAGGTGACAGATGCGTGGGAACCAGGAGAGAGACATCCTCATCAGTGGAAAGATGTGCTTGCAAGGTGGTGACCTGCGTGGCATCAAGAGGGCCTATGGCATACGAGTAAACAGGAGGCGAGAGAAGAGCATGAGTCAAGTCGCCCATGCGCTCTTGCTGTTGACTACAAGGGACTGGTATAGAATGGACAAGGGTCGATACCTGCATTTGGTCGAGTTGGTCTAACATGGCGTTGCGCCTCCTTTGCGCTTGACATTCGACTCCCATGCAGGTATCATCCCGCTTGAGAGTCTAGGTGACGGATAACGGATAACTAGGCTCTTACCTCTGGTCAGGTGTTCGTAGCACCTGACCAGCATTCCCCTACAGTTTGCTAGTGTCGCTTACTCCATACCAAAAGTCTAGATAATCCAGAGCAATCATATTTTAACCTATCGCGCATACATATGTCAATACCAGGAGTCCAGATGATCTAAATTTATGATATAGTAAGGATGGTATAAAACATCCGAGAGAGAGAAATGCGTCGATTCTACAAGGCATCAGAAGCAATCAAAAGATTAGGCATTCCTCGTAGTACTTTCTTTGCACTCGCGCAAACGGGCCAGATCCCTAAAGTAAAACTGCCTCTCAGAAAACAAGCACTTTACCCCAAGGATGAGATAGACAGACTAGCAGCAGAGCAAGCCCGCATACTAGAGGAAATAGCACTGGAACCAGAGAGGATACAATTTATGATACCGGCCCAAAGAGATTTTGAACAAATCGTAGAAATAGACCGCATGCTCTTTCCAGAAGAAACATGGATGACAACAGAAGAGCTGCAAGAAAGGTTACCATACAATCCTGAAGTTACACACATCTTAAAAGACACGAAAACAGATATGGTTGTAGGCTACATCTCAATGAGCCCCATAAGGCAAGACATACTTGAAGAGCTTATCACACTCCAAATAGACGAAACATCTCTCAAGCCGGAGTACTTCACTCCCTACATACCTGATACACCACTTAACTGCTACATAGTCAGCATAGCCGCTAAACCCGGTCCGGGTATCGTACAACAGGTTTACGCAGGTAAACTGGTTCTCGCTATCGAGAGTTATCTCCTAGAACTATTGGAAAAAGGAGTCACTATTCGACGCATTTACACAATTGCAACCACTAAAGCAGGTGATAGACTAGCTCAGAATCTTCACTTCACGCCACTTCCAGTGACCAGCAACTGGGAAAGTAACTATGAGGATTTTCGACAACCGTATATGCTAGATTTGGAGGACAAGAAAAGCACCTCCAGACTTGTCAAAAGATACAAGACACACAAAAGAAGCCGAGAGCGAAGACTAAAACGATACTTGAGGCAAACGGACAAATGAAGGACACTCATAAATAGGCACGAAGATACCAGAAGAATGTAACCTTAGTAAGACCTTTAAGCCGTTTCAACACTAAGCAACAGCCACTGAACAACCTACAAAAGTATGCCATAGAACGCTATGTTTCGCTGTATTTTTTAAAACTAGTTTCAGCACACGAGGTTGCAAGCAATGACGGCCTCATCTAGTGCATTGGGCAGGAAGAATTAGGAAATCCTTCTCTTTTAGAGTGTGATAGTATCGCAATCAAGTCAGACTCCCTTTGATAACCAGGAGAAACGATATGGGCGTCATTCATCGCCGTTCATCTATAGAGCATGGCGAGCTGCGTTGGCTGGATGTGCCAGTGAGTCCCTATGGACCCGAAAATAGCAGTGCAGAAGGGGCTACACGCCAGATTCTGATAGGCACGGCGGAAAACTCACCCCACTTTCATATGCGCTACTTTGCCGTTCAACCCGGCGGGCATACCTCGCTCGACCGGCATGAACACGACCATGGTGTGTACGTCCTGCATGGGCGGGCGCGTCTTCGCCAGGGCGAGGAAGAACATGAATTGAACGCCGGAGATGTGGTGTATATTGCAGGCAATGAAGTGCATCAGTTCTTCACGTCCGGCGATGAACCCTTTGGTTTCTTATGCGTTGTGCCCGCAAAACGCTGAACTGTGCGCATGAGGTAACCGGCAGACCTCCGGGTCAATCGCCATATCTTTACTACCCGGCCCCTAAGCACGCGCATTTACCCGTTCAGCGAGGTGGTTTACATCTGCTCTCCCTCAATGACTGTATTGAGGCGGGGTGAAAAAGTCCGCTTCACCCTCTGGGTGTGGCATAATAGATGCGGTTGGTTTCCTTTGTTGATTGCGTCGTGAATTCCGAGAAAGGAGTGTCTCGTTTGAAAGTATCGTTCTGGTTTGTCGTGATTGCCTCTCTTTTTGTCACGTGTCTGATTACGGCAAATATTATCGCCGTGAAGCTCATCCTCCTGTTTGGGTTTCTGGTCCCCGCCGGTATTATTGTATTTCCTCTGAGCTACTTGTTTGGAGATGTGCTGACCGAAGTCTACGGGTATGGAGCCGCCAGGCAGGTCATCTGGCTTGGCTTTCTATGTAACCTGCTGGCGGTGATCGCGATTTTCCTTGGTGGACTTGCACCTGCTGCCCCGTTCTTGCAGAACCAGGCCGCATATGAGGCCATCCTTGGTTTCACTCCGCGCCTGTTGCTGGCTTCGTTTCTCGCGTATCTGGCAGGTGAATTCACGAACTCCTTTGTGCTCGCCAAATTAAAGATCGCCACAAAAGGACGCTGGTTGTGGACGCGTACCATCGGCTCAACGCTGGTAGGTGAAGGACTCGACACGCTAATTTTTATCAGCATCGCTTTTTGGGGAATCATTCCACCGCAGTTGATGCTCACAGCCATCCTCACCCAATGGGTGTTTAAAGTGGTGTATGAAGTGATTGCCACCCCCTTTACTTATCTGATCGTAGGCTTTCTCAAGCGGCGTGAAAACCTTGATACCTACGACAACCGTACCAACTTCAATCCTCTCCGCTTGCGCAGCGAAGCCTCAATCAGGTAGCCCGGATAAAGCCCTACACTGGCAGGTAACGCTTGTACTCTGGATGGGGTCCCTGGTATTCAGGTGCGGCATCCTCAGCGAAGACGATGGTCTTGATATTTCCACGGACCGTGAAGTCAGCGACTACACGCATCCAGCGCGGAGAGAGTAGGGCGATCAAATCGTTGAGGATGGTGTTGGCCGCAGATTCGTGACTGATCTGCCGATTGCGGTAGGTGTTGATGTAGAGTTTCAAACTCTTCAATTCCACGACCTGCTGGCCTGGCACATAATCAATGGTAATGGTGGCAAAATCAGGGAAGCCCGATCTGGGACAGAGGCAAGTGAACTCTGGGATCTCCAGGTGCACGACGTAATCCCTCTCAACGTGAGCATTGGGCCACGCTTCCAGTTGGCTCGTCTCTATCTCGTCTATGCCATATCTGCCAGGCGTGCGACTTTGTTCATCCATCATTTATTGTCTCCGCAATTGTTTTGCAACATAGCAATATATCAGGGGAACCGCAACGTTTCATCGCCCGTAATACGAGCATGCAATTCCTAATATCCTATTGTACCTCCAAATTAATGAATTGGCATCTCAGGCAAATGGAGTGGTATCCTCCCTAGAGATGAATATGATACACTTGAACAGAAAATGAAAGCGTAAAGCCATTTGTGATTGCATAGCATCGAAACAAAGTCCACCACATAGATTTATCAAGGGGAACAGTATTCCCTTCCCATACCTCAGGCAGGAGACTTATATTGTTAGCTGTCGAATATCATGCGAACGATGATGTGCGGATCGTAGAATTGCCCGTGCCACAGATCGGCCCAGGTGAGATACTTGTGCAGTTGCGCGCCTGCGGCTTATGCGCCAGTGACGTAATGGAATGGTATATGCAGCCCCGCGCACCTCTCTATCCTGGGCATGAACCGGTAGGTGTTATAGCTGCTGTGGGGGCGGGCGTCACACAGTTCGAGGTTGGAGGGCGTGTATTTGTGCATCACCACGTTCCCTGCATGGTCTGTCATTATTGTCGGCGAGGCTCATACTCGCAATGTGCGACCTTTCGTGCCACTCGCCTGTACCCTGGCGGGCTGGCAGAATATATGCGTGTGCCTGCGCCCAATGTGCAACTGGATGTGTTAGCCCTCCCCGCTGATCTCTCATTCGAGGCCGCTACCCTCATAGAACCACTGGCCTGCTGCGTGCGCGGCATCCAGCGGGCCAGCATTCAAGCTGGTGACAGTGTGCTTGTGCTGGGGGCTGGCAGTAATGGCCTGATGCTGGCACAACTGGCCCGGCAGCGCGGGGCTGTCTGCGTGGTCATCGTTGATCCTATCGCCTATCGCCGTACATGTGCGCTGGATGCCGGTGTAGACTATGCGCTCGATCCGCAAGCTGGCGATCTTTTAGGACAAATTCTGGCCGTCAACGAAGGACGAAAGCCAGATTGTGTGCTGGTCACGCCTTCTAGCATCAGTGCCATGAAACAGGGAATTGAACTGGTAGGGCCGGGAGGAACGGTCTTGCTTTTCGCGCCCCCGCCTCCCTCGGAGCTACTGGGCATCGCACCTCATCAGCTCTTTTTCCAGGAGATCACGCTGCACACAAGCTACTCTGCTGGCCCCTATGAGACACGGCTCGCCCTGGATTTGTTACGCCGTGGGCATATCCGTGCGGAGACGGTAATCACGCATCGTTTTGCTTTACGGGATGCTGCGAAGGCTTTTCAATTGGTGGCGAAACCTGGGGATGCACTGAAGGCTGTGATTGTAGCGGAATAGTTTCGTTCTCGGCCCATCCCTGGACGGTAAAAGTACCGTTATCTGCTATACGCACATAATATAGCTCGTCGAACCCTTCCGCGTAAGTGGGGCGTGTGAGTTTCCTGGACGTTACATATATCGCTACATCTGGCACTTTCCCTTTACCCGTTCGCTGCTTGTTGCGTGCGATACACTGTCTCACTTCCGACTCAAAATAATACCCAATGATTCTGGCATCATAGGTACGGCCCAGTTGAATGAGCGGCTCACGTATTTCAACGGTCGGGTTGGTGTTGTCGACGACAACCGGGCGATGAGCCTGGAATGCGTTTTCGATAAGCTGTAATTGCCTTTTATTCGGGTTTCTGTTGTTGGGAAACAGGTCCTTGCTGACATGCTCATGTGTTGCGGCAAAGTGGGTACGATAAAATGTACTTTTGCCGGAAGCTTGTAAGCCAATCAATAGAATTAAATCCATAAGAGACCTCGTTATAAATCCATCTCAAGCACAACCATATCCCGGCACTGAATCCCATCTTCAATAATCGGTTGATCGTAATGATCTGTAAAGAAATCCCGCACAATCGACACGAAACGAAACCCTAACTTCTGGTAGAAGGCCAGGTTGCCAATACTCGAATTGCCAGTTCCCACCACGATCTTCTTATAGCCGTCGTGTCTACATCGTTTAATAGTATATTGTATCAATCTCTTTCCATATCCGCGTCCCTGGGACTCTTCTTGTACAGCAATGTTTTTGATTTCGATAACCTCGCTGTTATAAGGGTCGAGGTGAATGACGCCATAGGGTTTGTCCTGTTCGTAAAGTGCGAAGAGGTAGCCACGCTCAAGGTAGACCCTGACCATGGTTGGGGAAGGGTCTGCGAGTAGAAGCAAGCCCATAAAACGGTCTCTATTTTCGAAGATCTCTTCAATATGCATAGGTCACCTCTTATGTTACAACAAATTCATACACGTTACGGCAAGCAAGAGCTTGCCCTTATTTGACAGAGATTCTATGATAAAATAGTATTCACTGGACAACGCTACATTGTAAACCTTGAGCAGATCAAATCTAGGAGCAAGTATGACAACAACTGAAACAAATACCCTGGTGCAAACGTGGACGAACCTGGCCCAGCAACTGCGTGTCGATAGTATTCGCTGTACAACAGAAGCCGGTTCGGGTCATCCCACCTCTTCAATGTCGGCGGCAGACCTGATGGCTGTCTTGATGTCGAGCTACCTGCATTACGACTTTGACAACCCGAAGAATCCCAACAATGACCACCTTATCTTCTCCAAGGGCCACGCCTCGCCGCTGCTGTACTCCATGTACAAAGCCGCGGGTGCCGTTACTGACGAAGAATTGTTGACGCTGCGCAAGTTTGGCAGCCGTTTGGAAGGCCATCCAACCCCAATCATTCCCTGGGTAGATGTGGCCACGGGCTCGCTTGGGCAGGGTTTGCCTATTGGAGTAGGCGTAGCTCTTGCCGGTAAGTACCTGGATAAGTTGCCCTACCATATCTGGGTGCTGCTTGGCGATAGCGAGATGGCGGAAGGTTCAATCTGGGAGGCATTCGATCATGCATCGCATTACAAATTGGACAACATGGTGGCTATGTTGGACTGCAACCGCCTGGGACAGCGCGGTGAGACCGAGCTGGGATGGAATACCGCCGCCTATGAAGCGCGTGCCAAAGCCTTCGGCTGGAATGCGATTGTGATTGATGGTCACAACTATGAGCAGATCAACGAGGCATTCGCGCAGGCATCACAGCCAAACGGCTCCCCTACACTGATTATTGGCAAAACCATGAAGGGTAAGGGCGTCTCATTCCTGGAAAATAAGGAAGGCTGGCATGGCAAGGCTCTCAATAAAGAGCAGGAAGAGCAGGCCCTCAACGAACTGCACCACGTGCGCAGCATGACCTATCCGGTGCAGAAACCTGCTGCGGGTCAACCCCCTTCGGAAGCGGCCAAGAAAGCGGTGGAGCTGCCGCGTTATGATGGGAAAGAGGCTGTTGCCACCCGTAAAGCTTATGGAGATGCCTTGAAGGCATTGGGAGCTGCCAATGCTGATATCGTGGGCCTGGATGGTGAGGTGAGCAACTCGACCTACGCTGATGAGTTTGCCAGGGCCTATCCTGATCGCTTCTTCGAGCAGTACATTGCCGAGCAGCAATTGGTGGCCGCGGCAGTCGGTATGAGCGTGCGCCACAAGATACCTTTTGCTTCGACTTTCGCGGCATTCTTCAGCCGTGCCTATGACTTCATCCGCATGGCGGCCATTTCCCGCGCCAATATTCGCCTTGTTGGTTCTCACGCGGGCGTCTCGATTGGCGAGGACGGCCCTTCGCAGATGGCCCTGGAGGACCTGGCGATGATGCGAGCCGTCTTTGGCAGTACGGTTCTCTATCCCTCGGATCCCAACCAGACGGCACAGTTGGTGGCGCAAATGGCCGAGCACGATGGTATTGTCTATATGCGTACTACCCGCGAAAAGACACCAGTCTTGTATGGCCCTGATGAAGAATTTAAGATCGGCGGCAGCAGGGTTGTGCGCCAATCGGATAAAGACCGGCTGACGGTAGTTGCCGCGGGCATTACTCTGCACGAGGCATTGAAAGCCTACGACCAGTTGAAAAGCCAGCGCGTCACCATTCGTGTGATCGATGCCTATTCGGTGAAACCAATGGATGAAGAGACCCTGCTGGCTGCGGTACAGGAGGTTGGCAACAAGATTATCGTCGTCGAGGATCACTGGCCGGAGGGCGGACTGGGCGATGCGGTAATGGATGTGTTTACCCAGCAAGATGGCCCGATGCCGCAAATCGCCAAACTGGCCGTTCAGTCGATGCCAGGTTCAGGTACTCCCGCCGAACTGATGGAAGAGGCTGGTATCAGCGCACACTGTATCGTCGAGGCCGTGAACGCGCTCTTGCAACGCAAGTAATCACAGGTTTATAGAGAGGGTTAAGCGACAATGGGGGTGTTTTCTCGCGAGAAAACACCCCCATTGTCGCTTAACCCTCTCTACAACTTGGGATGGTGCCTGTTCTTCTCTTCAAAAATGTGAAAAGTAACTTCTCAACGTATTTCCCTGGTGTAGCCTCAGAAGCGTCTATATTTTGTTGTATGATGGTATCACTGTATTACATAAGTCAAAGAATGGAGAGATACGTTTGAAAAAAGCACAACAGGCCCGCTCTGTTGATGCGGTTCCTGTAGCGGAACCTGTGGCCAGCGAGCAGACAGAACTCAAGCCACAGGGCATTGGTATGGCAGTAGCCTTCGATTGGGGGCTGGCCGTGCAATTGTTAGTAACCCCTTTTCTGACATCGCAGCTGGGAGACCCAGGCTTTTATAAATCCTTCAAGGGCAGTCCTGTACCAACTTCTATCATATACTTCCTCATTTCGCTGCCATTCGTCGCCCTCCTGGCGGTGTTTGGTGAAGGCGTGCGTAGAGGGTGGCGATGGACACGTTCTGTACAGATAGGGGCCAATGTCCTCGGCATCTTCGGTGGGTTTTATTCGCTGTTCAGCTTGTGGCAGAGCAGCAAGCAGGGAAACTACTGGCCAGTAGTTCCAACGATCATTCTGCTCATCTTTTCGCCACTGATTGCCTGGCGTCTGAGCCGTCCTGCTACTAGAAAGTGGTTCGCAACGACGAAAAGCGTGGAGGCGAGGAAGCGGCACGGTGGGGCGTGGCCATGGCTGATCCTGTCATGGAGCATTGCTGGCGGAGTGTTGCAGGCCCTTGAAGTCATCTTCAGCAACGCCCACTAGCGATAGTAGACTGAAACTCTACTGCTCCTTTTCGCGTGATATGTCACATACAGGACCGGAGACATATCTCGAAGAATAGGAGCATTTTTATATGCGTTGTAAAAAGGCATGTATCGTGATTAATCCTCGCGCCGGGCAAAATGTAATGAAACTCACCGATGTATTGGCCGTACTTTCGGCTGCTGGTTGGCGCACCGATATCGCGATTAAAGAATATGGCGGGCATACCATGGAACTGGCAACCGAAGCTGCTGAGAAAGACTATGACCTGGTGGTAGGCTATGGCGGCGATGGCACCTTGAACCAGGTAGTCAACGGCGTTATGAATGCTAAAGGGCAGCATAGCATTGTGGGCCTCATTCCAGGAGGAACGGCCAACGTCTGGGCCAGCGAAATTGGGGTGCCTGTTGACCCCGTCAAGGCAGCTTTGACGCTCGTCGACAGCGAATGTCGCAAAGTTGATATCGGACACGTCGAAGTGGAATCGCTCACCTTTCCTGAGATCAATTCGGGGGACCAACAACAAACTGCCGGTGAGAAAACGCATAAGAAGAAGGTGAAGCCAACCCCTGATGCGAAACATCGCTTTCTATTGATGGCAGGGCTGGGCATCGATGCTGCCGTGATGGGGCATGTCTCCAAACCCCTCAAGTATCAGATCGGGGCTCTAGCGGTGGGTTTTTCTGCCGCCAAAGAGTTGCCAACGCAGCATCCTTTCGCTGTTGAGATACGTGCCTCGAGGGGCGGGCGCAAGGGAGAGGTGCTCTGGCAGGGTGAAGCCATCCAAGTGGTAATTGGCAATACCAGGCGTTACGCTGATGTTGTGCAGATGACGCCCAATGCCCTTATCGATGATGGTGTGCTCGATGTTTGTGTGATTACGGCTGGTGACCCACTCACTACTATGCAGCAGATAACATCACTTTTGTTACAGCGCAAGCCCGATAACCTGACGTCCGAATACTTTCATGGGGCTCATCTCTCGATCAGCGTTCCCGCATCTATTGACCTGCAATTGGATGGCAGCGCGGTGAAACTTAAGGATTACCTGAGCAAGTCGGACCGCGCAGCACTAGAACACGCGGGCGACATGGAGCACGTCATGGTCAACTATCGCTTCGACGCCATGCCCCGTGCATTACGGGTAGCCATCCCGTGTTCGTATAATGATGCATTGTTCGAGGATGGGGCTGGTAAAAGTCAGGCGGAAGCGCAGCAGGCTGCGGAGCAGTCACAGGGGGGAGAGGACACCTCGGAGCAGCAAAAAGATGACCTGCACGCTGATGAAGCACATGGCCAGCATACTGATAAAACGCAAGAGAAGTCCCTTGAACATCTCGATGCGCTGCTCAATAATGGCCGCAAAGTGACGGTTTTTGGCACGACGCGCAACCCGGATAAGAAGCAGATGTATATCATCGCAGGAAGTACCGCCAAACGCAGCACAGGGGAGGCGAGACCCGTGGCAGTGCGTATTGACGGCGATACTACAATGATGTTGCGTACAGGTGAACATATCTCTCCTGCCTATGGCGTACAGCAGCTGCAAGAAGGTGGAGAGATTGTGGTCGAAGGGAAGCAGAGCAAGCGCGGCGTCATCCGGGCGACGCGAGTGGTGGTCTAGCACTGTACGTTACGAGTGCGAGGACATGTGAATCAGGTAGACGAGTCGTTGGAATGGCGTTCGGTACTGGATGCTTTGCGAGATATTTACGTTGATAAAGCACGCACAACGCTGGGTACGCGAGGGGTCGTGGCCTTCACGGACGGAGCGTGTATCAAGAATCCCGGCGGACCGGCAGGATGGAGTGCCATTCTACTGGCCGCCGATGATGTTACGGGAGGTGCAGCGCATGAAAACGCTGTACGTATCGAATGCTATGGGCATATTCCCAAAGCACCGACCACCACAAATAACCGCTCGGAGATTACTGCCGTGCTGGCCGTGTTGTGTATTGCCCCCCCTGACTTCCCGCTGAAAATCTATAGCGACAGCGACTACACCATTAAGGTTGCCCAGGGAACGTATCAAATGAAGGTGAATACGGACCTCTGGGCGTTGTATCGCATGTTGCTCAATCGCCGCAAAAATCCTCCTGTCTTTGAGTGGGTGCGCGGGCACGCCGGTCACGATTTGAATGAGCGTGCTGATGAACTGGCAGGGCTGGGGGCATGGAATGGCGATAGAGAAGCTTATCGCAAGTGGCAGGAGTCAACCGCTCCAGAGGCCCATAACGCATTTCCGGCCGCCGAGCTGGCCGCCTTACGTCAGCAGGTGCAGAAGCTCAAAACCCTCTTTGATAGCCTCGATATATACAGTTCTCGTGTCAGTACACAGGAACGCCAATTTATCGATGATATGGCAAAACGCCTGCAAAAGAACAATTTCAGCCCCTCCCCAAAACAGTGCAATTGGGTCAAAGGATTGGTAGCAAAATACAAGGTGTAAAGAGTAGGTTATTCATGCTTGTTTCAGATGCGCAGGAAACGGGCGCACCACGTGATCGGCCGGGGCAGGAGCGCCACGCCAAGCACCGCGACCCAGAGTGCGGTAGCTGTGGCAAAGAGTGTGCCGAGCACCCACGCGCCCAGCCACCCGCCGAGCAAGGCGACCAGCGCACCCAGACCGAGCATGCCCAGGCGTCCACCACGAACCCACGCCGTCGGCCGCAGCTTCGCCGCGTTCGCCAACGCACCTATGAGCAGGCCCAGCAACACCCATAAGAGGGAAAGGATCAGCATCGTCGTTCCTCGCTTTCTGCTCCGCCACAACGCTCAGGAGCCGACCAGCAGAATACTGGTGAGCGCCCCAAGCAGCTTGGTGCCGTCGCCCAACGCTTGCGTCAGGCCGAGATTAGACCGTACCTGGACGTGCGAGAAGATGCTAAAGGCGGCAAAGTCGTAGGGGTGATGGAGGCGTGCCAGCGCCCCGGCAAATTCCTCAGCCTGGGTGAACGGGATGGAGGGATCGTTGCGGTCATGCAGCAAGTGGATCGGAGCACTTATCTGGTCAATGACCGACAACGGTGAGAGCTGGGTGAACAGCGCTCTCATCGGGGGCGAGAGCGCGGTGAGATTGCGGTCGACGCTGTCGGGCTCATCGCCTTCTAGCAGGTGATAGAATGCCGCGGCATCTGGCGAGAGCTGCGCCTGTTGCTGCGCGCTCAGCGGGGGAGCGATGTTCGCAGAAAGCGGGAACGCCTGCTGCAGGAGCTTCTGGTCCGAAGGCGAGAGCAGGCTGCTCACGGTTTTGGCTAGCACGTAGAGCGTCGTCGAGATAGGCTGCCAGGTCTGCTTCTGGCCATCGACATCCTGGGCGCGCCTGCCCACGGTGCGCAGCAGACTGGTCACATCAAAATAGCCGCCCAGGAAGTCCAGGAACGCTATGCGGTCGCGGATGCGCGGGTCGGTTGCCCCCACGCAGGCCAGCAAATCGCCGACGCTGAACGCGATGATGCCGATGCGATGGGGGTCCACGCCTGGCCAGTACTCCAGGAGCTCGAATGCCTGCACCACGGCCTCGCCATCGCGCGCCGAGACCTGATAGTGAAAGAGCGTGGGCGTCCCGACATTGACGACGACGATGCCCTCGCGCGCCAACGCTTGCGACAGGTTGACGAGCTGTGGGACTGTGCGGCTATCGCCAGCGCCCGGCACGTCGATGATGGCCTCTCGCCCGCCGGGGATCGGTGGCGGCGGCGTGGCCGGCTCGTAGATGTCCAGAAAGATTGGGCCAATGGTCGAGGAGATCGTGATGCGCCTGAAACGCACGGGGTCGCCGGTAAGCACCAGTGGTGCAGGTTCGGAGGCGCTCAGCAGCGCCGGGAGCAGCAAGACGCTGCGTGTCAGGGCCCGTCCCCAGGGAAACAGCGAGAGAAAACAGCCTGCGCACAGCAAGAAGACGAGGGCTGCTTGTGCTGCTCTCTGGCCCAGTTTCCAGGTTCGCCGCGGTAGAGATGGCTGATGACTGCCCATCGCAATATTGCCTCGTGCTTCCCGCGCCGGTTGACGCGGCTCGTTCTGGCGCTGTTGTCTAGCGACCAGAACGTGAGCTGGCTACCCTTTGCGCACTCCTTCCTTTTCCTAAGATTAGGACGCTTCATTGCGGCTCCAGGTCACTATTCAACCTCTGCCATTGACTTCTTCTGCTCAGGGCGGTAGACTGAAACTCACTACAAACACAGGCTGAGCCTCTTCGTGAAAAAGGAGTATTTTTCATGACCACGCTAAACTCGCAATTGATGCGTATCCAATTCGATCAGAGAGTGCCCATGCGTGATGGCATCACGCTATCGGCTGATGTCTATCTTCCCAACAAGCCAATGCAAGAAGCGGGAAGCTGGCCCGTGATATTGCTGCGCACGCCTTACATCAAAGCAAGCGAAAGCATACTTACGCCAACTCAATATTTTGTCGAGCATGGGTACGTCTTTGTCGCCATGGACGTTCGCGGGCGTGGTGACTCCGACGGCGAATTTGTGCCTTACGTGAATGATGGCCGTGACGGCTATGATGCCATTGAATGGTGCGCATCGCAGCCCTGGTCAAATGGCAATGTAGGCACGCTGGGCAGTTCGTATCCAGGCCGCATCCAGTGGTTGGCGGCTCTGCATCAACCTCCCCACCTGCGAGCAATGATCGTACGAGTCACGCCTTCAGACCCCTTTGTCGAGACTCCCACGGGACTGCCCTCCCCGATGCACCTTTGCTGGCTACACTTTGTTAGTGGGCGTATGAACCAGGTCATGGAGGCCGTGGATTGGTCGCAAGTCTATGAGCACCTGCCGCTGTTGACCATGGACGAGCGGGCAGGCCGCCACAACAAACGCTGGCGCGATGACGTGGAGCACGCGCAACTTGACGAATACTGGGAACCTCTCTGCTACCAGGACAAATTCGAGCGCATCAGCATCCCTGTCCTGCACATCTCCGGCTGGTACGATGACGAACAGATTGGTACTCCTCTCAACTACATCGGCATGACAACTCGTGGAGCAACCCCTGCCGCACGGGATGGTCAACGCCTGTTAATGGGGCCATGGGGCCATTCCGTAAACACTGCTTCAAAGATCGGCGAAGTCGATTTCGGCCCGCAATCGCTGATCGACCTGCGCGGCGAAGAGCTGCGCTGGTTCGATCGCTGGCTCAAAGACTCCAATCATACGACTACCGAGGCGCATGCTGCTGCACCTGTACGTATCTTCGTGATGGGCACGAACCAGTGGCGCGACGAACAGGAATGGCCGCTTGCACGCACACAATGGACGCCCTTTTATCTACACAGCGGCGGCTTTGCCAACAGTCGTTTTGGTGATGGTACCCTCTCGCAAGCGCAGCCAGGTGTTGACGAACCGTCCGATAGTTACCGCTACGATCCTGCCCGCCCGGTGCCTTTTATCACAGATCCCACTTCCTCACAGATCGGTGGCCCCGATGACTACGCAGCTATCGAACGCCGCGACGATGTCTTGGTCTATATGACGGCGCCCCTCACAGAGGATACAGGGGTCACCGGCCCCATTCGCGTGGATTTATATGCCTCTTCCTCCGCGCCCGACACAGACTTCACGGCAAAACTGGTAGACATCTGGCCAAGCGGTTTCACGCAGAGGATCAGCGATGGCATGGGACGCGCTCGCTTCCGCGATGGTATGGATCGCCCATCGTTGATCGAGCCTGGGAGGATATATCATTACTCGATTGATTGGTCTAATTGGTTACAATCTGCAAACTTTCCTAGATGCTTCATGATCTCTGGTGGCCTTGCCTCAATCTTGTAACGGTAGGGGTAGTCTCCATGCATGGGGAACACAACAGCGTGTAACCCTAAGATGCGAATGGCAAGCCTGAGTTCTTCATAGGATGCATTTTCAAGGTACGTGGGGTCTGTGAGAAATGGCCGTACCTCTTGCGCCCATAGCTCAAACTTCACTATTTCTGCCTCTAGTATCTCCCGCTCTTCGTCGTCGTCGTCAATGTCTAAAAGCATAGCTTCTGCTTCCCGCTTCTGCTTTTCAAGCCCTTCAAGCATGTTACCTAGTGCTGCTATCCCGTCTGCGTCCCTTGCACTCTTGGCAAGCTCAAAAAGATTTGCCATTTGACTGCGTATATTTTCAATAGTTGCCTCTATATCTTCGGCGTTGACAACTGGCTCTATAACTTCCTGCTGGCGTTTGGTAACTGCATCTCTCACCTGTTCGGGATCGAGTACCACTTCGATAATTTTCTCAATCGCTCCCTTGTCAAGAACCGACATGGTGATAATGGTGTTGTGGTTATAAATGAGTTCATCTCGCCCAAATCTCCGGCAGCAGGCATATTGGGGTTCCTGGGCTTGTCCGTTGTAGGTCTTTCCCCGCCTGTAGACAACGAGGGTATGTCCGCAAATACCACATTTAGCGTACCCTGCGCGTAAGAGTCCTATATCTTCTTTGGGGGCTTTGTTGTGCCGGAGTGCATCTTTCTTGTTGACGGCAAGTTGCGCTTGTACTGCCTCAAACACTGCGCGGGTAAGTATTGGGGGGGCTGTGCCGTCTGGAAGTAACACATGCTCTTCGACGGGGCGGCGAACCATGCTGACTTTCTTGGTTTTGGCATTCTCCACTTTCTTATAGCGGTTGGCGATAACCTCCCCTATGTAGATGCGGTGGGTCAAAATGTCATAGACCGTTGAGGGATGCCACACGTTTGATACTGGCTTGCCGTGAATGGTCTTGTTGTGCAAGGGGGTGGGAACGTTCATTTCTGTTAATTGAAACGCAATCTTTCGACAACTCCACCCTTCAAGACAGCGATCACACATCCACTGTATAATCATTGGCTCTGTCCACTCGATATCATCAGCAACGTACACAATTGCGGTGTTGATGGCGTAGGCTGCTTTTACTTCGCGGTCTGTGTCAATGAAGACTAACCCATAAGCTGCCTTATTATGCCCGTTGATGTTGCCAGCTTCAAGCCTGTCACGCTTTCCCCGTTGCATACGCATGTAGGTATTCTCTCGTTCTACTTCTGCAACAAAACTCCTGAGTGATAAAATGAGCCGTCCCATTGCAGAGTCTTCAAACTTCTCTGATATGGTTTCAAGCCTCACGCCGTACTTTTGGAACATGTCATAGATGATAAAAACCTCAACCTGACGGCGTGACAATGATCTAATCTCAGTCACCACAAACACGTCAAATTCACGCCGTTTTGCTGCGGCTAATGCATCTAACAGGGTCTTTCGCTCCATGTAGGGAACCATGTACGCGCTGATGGCTTCGCGGTACTCATGGACGGCTATGTTATATTCATAGCCTTCTTTTTCGGCGTACAGGCGAATAGCTTTTGCTTGACTCTCCATTGTTGAGTCGTCAAGTAACATTGAGGGATCGGAAAAGCGGATATAACCCGCCATGCGTTCTTTGCGTTTTGGCATTAGGTACTCCCATGAAAATTGGGTCGTACTTGCTGTTGTTTTGGGCATGGTGTACAGTGTGGAAAGAGGCGTGTAAATAGTGCGGGTGTAAAACTTTGTACACCCGCGTACTGAGGATACCGTCTGTATCTATCATACCGTAAAACAACTAGCATGTGCAACCCCTCTAATAGATGGTGCTTCATACGTTCTCGTCTGTAAAAGTGCCGCGTTACAATGCCGTTAACAGTGGTCGTCTAACAGTTCAAACAGTTCTTCATGGTCGGCAATATCAAACACATCTAGCAGTTCTGCAATCGTGTCGTACTCGCTGGTAAACTCCCCTACATGGTACTCACCTACAAGCAGCACAAAGGTAACGTGTATAGTTTGGCTGTCACGGCTTTTTTGGATTGCTGTTACTCTTGCTTTAAGGTGGCGGGTAAATACGACTGCTTGACTCTTATCTATGAGGTGGCCTATCTCCTGGTAACTGTAGACCTTTTTCATATGCTCTCTCCTGTCTGCATTGCGCTAGAAGTTATGTACGGAAACTCTTGAATTTGTAAATCTTTCGGGAACTCTGCTATATCCTCTCCCTTCCAGTCGTGTAACTTCTGTTCTCTGGCGTACACGCTGCCCAACTGCTTCATAAAAAAGGCTATGTCATACTGCTTGCAACTATCGCGTAGACTTCGCGCCCATGACAGTTGCATAGGTCTATCTTGCGTCCCGCTATATCCCCCGCAAATAACCCAATTGATCTGTTTCAACTTCAACCAGCTATCGAGGGTGATGCTCTCGACCAGGGGTTCACAGAAGAGAAAAAGAACAGGTGCGGGGAGGTCAAGGACACAGGGGATACGCTTTTCTGCCGCGCTTTGTGTGCCAACTGATGTACCTATGCCCACATGCCGAGGCCATGTCTGGAGCCATGTTTGCGGAACTAAGTTTCGTATGAATTTTGGGCGTTTGGTCAAGAGTTGCCAGTCAAGAAATGGTGTTTCTTCAATCAGTGTCCAGAGTCTTGTACGTGCCTCTGCTACCTGAGGATGTGGTTCAAACACGTCTGCAAGGCTGGCGCAAAACACCTTGAACCGTCGTCCTTGCTCTTGTGCTTCCCTGTTCCATTTGCGCGGATCGTTGTGGGTTTTGGTGAGATGGCGGGTAGAACCATAGAGCGATCCCCATACATCCATGTGATGCCTCTTTGCCCAACGAAGCGTGTAGCAGTCTCCACATTCTTCCTCTGTGACCTGCTGACACCCTATCCACGGATTAAATGTCTTATCTGTCCATCCGATTGTTGTATCGCCCATGTGCGTTATCCCTCAATAATGATAAAGAGATGGATTCGGGTGAGGTCTGGTAGCTTCTTGGTATCCCCTATCCCTGCAATAGTGACGCTTTGTACTCCTGGCAATGACAGAAGAAGCTGCAAGGCTTGTTGTTTGGTTTTGCCTGCAATAGCACTCTTGATGTGTTGCTGTGCTGTCTGAGAGAGCGCATATACCCACGTTCCAACGCACGTAAAAGATAAAACCACTGGCCTATTGATCTGTGGTGTCGCCTGGGTGACTGTGACCTGTATATCTCCAAACAAGCTGTAGCCTGTTCCAAGTTGTTTTAGTGCTTGTTGCGATAGTAACGCTGTTGCTCTCTGTAAGAGGGTATCGTTGTTGTATGCGACTGCGCTACAGGTTTGTGATACGGTGATTTTTACTTGTGTTGCCTCACTTCCTGGGCTGTGCTCGGCGGTAACACTTGAGTTACAGGGCGTTGGTTGTAGTTGTTCACCTTGCGTAAGTTGTCCTTGTAACGCTGCAACCATACTGCTGGAAACTTTTACTTTTAGGGTTGCGGCTGCGACATCTCTGTCTGTCTTTGTGACAACCATATAATCCCTACTGTCCTGGCCGCCTGTGAATGAAGTAAGATTTTTAACGGTTAGATCACTTGAAAGAGCAATGTTTATATCATCTGCTGCTGTGTTACCTTGCGCTCCTGGTTCAAGAGCCTGGGTGGTTACTGTCGCTTCTCCAAACTGCGGCGGAACGGCTGCGGGTATAGTAACTTTTTCCGATGTTACTACTTGTATACCGTTATTTCCTGTAAATACAGTGCCAGCGTTAATACTTTGCACGGTATTAGAGCCGTTATAAATGGTTAATGTACCCACTGCGGCGCGTGCGGCTTGGTGGCCGTGTCCGGTGGTCGGAACGGTTTGGCTCTCACTTAAAGTTATTGGAGTGAGTACCCTTCCTAGTTGCAGCGTACTTTTTAGGGTTAGTTCCGTTGACTTTGACACGATAGTTACTGTCACGATTTCGGTAAGTTGTGGAATAATAACGAAAACAACGACGCTAAGAGCTAAAAAAAGATTTACCGCAAGGGCGATAAGTGCCGCAAAAGGGATGTTTCTTCGAGGTCTTTGTCGCGGTGGGCTTTCTTCATCCTCCCGCCTCTCCACCTCCTCTTTTTTTGGGCGCCTGACAAAGTACACGTCAATCTCTTCTATTTCCTCTCCCTCTCCCACCTTCCGCTCTGGCTCCGCGTCTTCCTGCCCGTTGAAACTCTGTAAAAACTGTTCAATTTCATCACTAAGCTTGTGGTCTTGCTGCATGGTTCCTTCTCCCTTTTGTTCAGGGGGAATTGCTTCCCCCTTCACCTCAAAACTACATCGAAATATTTTCATCTGGACGGGCGGGGCGGAATTGTCCATTGTCATTGAGAAAGACAAAATGGTTATTTGCCACGTTGACGATCATGTCGAGGCGTCCATCCCCGTTTACGTCCTTGAAACTAAGCGTCACGACTGCCAGGTCTTGTTCTCCGATAAGAGTGGACACAAGATAGATTTTGGCTTTACTTGCGTCTCCCCCTGGAAACTCGATAACCTCTACATGGTGGTTATAGTTGATGGCGATAAAGTGAGTAGGATGATCTGCCGAGTCGCTGTGACCGACTACCATATCCGTCTGGAATGTGCGGGGTCGGCCATAGTGTATATCGTCCTGGGTGAGGTTCCACCAACTGACGACCATTGTTCCAAGTACCCATAATGCCATCATCCCCAACATACCGAGACCAAGATACAGCAACGGGTGTGCGTGTCGCTTTGGTCTTGGCTGTTGTGCCTGTGTTGTTTGTCGTGGCTGCTGGTGGGTTACTGGCGGTGGTGTCTCACGTAGGGTATATTTCCGGTTCCCACTGTAGACCACTGGCGGGTTGCCTGCTGTGGTTACGGGATATCCCTGGTAGCGGCGTGCGCTATTTGGGACAGGGGGAGGCCACCGATCATCATAATCGTCCCACGGGTACGCGCTATTTGGAGGCGCACTCGCACGCGCAATAACAGGGTGTTTTGTATACGTCTGCCGTTGGTTCATACGTCCCTCTCCCCCTCACTTTTCTTATCATCTATGAGGTCTGCGGCTTCCCGCAGCGTCATAATGCCGTCAACAATGCTGTTAAGCAGCTTTTTTATTTCCTGCTGCTGGCTGTGGCATTTACACATGGGGTTAGGACAAAAAGGTTGTTGGAGGGAATGAATGTAGTAAACGGGTATGCGTTGCCGTGGACTTGCCGTATCCGTTACCAGTGGCGCAAGTTGCGGGTACTCTGTCAGAGGTAAGTCAAATGGATAGCCTTGCATATCGCTCCTTTTTCATTGACAGCCAAGGCCACAATGGATATACTGAGGGTAGACCTTAGCCCGTCCTGGCAGCAAAAACGGCATAACAAGCCGTTCTGCTGCCATTGTGACAACAACTCACTACAAGGGACGGTCAGTTTTATGTTTTGAACTGCTTGGGCTTGACAGGCTGGCAGTTCGCAACATGCGGTAAAAGGTCGAAACGGGACGCCTAGGGTTCTCCCTGGGCGTTCTGGCATCACCCCCTTACAAGCGTACCTGTAGCCCGTCTATATCACGGACTTGAATAGTTCTTCCTAGAGCTTCGCTAAGTGCTTCGGCTATTGCCCTTGCTGACCTCGCGTAAATTCGCTGTCCTGCCTCCGCGTTACGGATGGTTTGGGCGTCAACTCCTGATGCACGCGCCAGGTCGGGAATATTCATTGGTACGCTCTCTCGTAACTCTGTTAGTGTCATATGAACAAACTCCTAAAAGAACAAACTACTATGAAGTATACCCGAAACTTCGGCAAACTTTGAAGAGGTTTTGAGGGGAATATCCACCTTTGAGGACTCAAGAGAAAAATTGTGGTGATTTTATCTATAGAAAATACATTCTAAACGAGAAGATAAGCTCAACAAAAATAGATCTAAAAACTCATCCATTCGTCCTGCATCGGGAATAGTTGAGTTTATATTATATGTCTCCTGGGTGTCCCGCTCGGCCATGATCGGCGGTTGTTATGCCTGGTCGGTGGTGGTGGCTGTTTGTGCCTGGGCTTGTTCCCTGGCACGTTTCCAGCGTCGGGTAGCTGCTTGTGATAAGTGGGTATGGTGATCTGCGGAAAATTCTCGTATCCCATTTTCTGTGCTGGCTCTGTGTTCACTCTACTTCTCTTCTCATATGACGAGCGTGTGTCGCTGATACTATTCCCTGATAAATGCGCCTACACTCTGGATTGTTTGGTTGTTTCATACCTCCATTCTCCGTAAAAAACCTCTCGTTGGTGACAGTGAACGCTTGCATGAGTGCCGCCCTAATAGGAAGCGGTACAGAGTAGTAATCATCATCATCATCAAGAGAAACTTCAAATGGGTTCTGGTCAACATCGATGACGTAAAAGTTCCCCTTCAGCTTCTCACTTCCCTCACCAGTCCAGGGTCTAGGGTTGCGCCCTTCGTGGATACGGTTTTCTGGTACAAGTTGGTATACTGTTTTCGGAGGAAGCCCGATACCATATCGATTGTTGTGTAATGATGTGCAACGAGAAGGCGTTAAATCCAGTCCAGCCCTAGCTTCCGGGCTTCTCTGCTACGCACCATTACACAACATTTGGTATGGCGTCCTGTTTCTGCCTTATTCTTCGTACAGTCAAACTTAGCTAACCAACGAGTAGATAAAATTCAAGCAAAATTAGATGATACGAGAAAAATCCTCTGGGCTATCAAACTTACAGTGATGGCTGATAGTGAGATTCAAAAAGAGGCATTGAGACAAATTTTTGAACGATTACTAGAAATGCCTGCTACGGGGGAAGAGCTAAAGAAGACTCAAGCCTCTAAACACAAACCTTAGAAACTACAATCCTCTGACCAAGATACTGATGAGTCATCATCCTCAGATTAAACAGAACTCTTGACCATCCAGACCGGGTCAGCTATCATGTTCATGCTTAATGTTGTCACCTGGAGGAAATATCATGCAATACGGCATCTACGTCCCCAACTTTGGGGAAGAGACCACTGTCCGTTCACTGGCCACTTTGGCGCACGAGGCCGAGGAGGCCGGGTGGGACGGCTTCTTTATCTGGGATCATATCCTGTACAGTAAAAGCTCATCATTGCCTATGGTTGACCCATGGATCGCCTTGACCGCGATGGCTATGACTACCGAACGCATTCGCATTGGGACAACCGTGACGCCACTGCCGCGCCGCCATCCCTGGAAACTTGCGCGCGAGACAGCCTCGCTTGACCACCTGTCCAACGGGCGATTGATTCTTGGTGTTGGCCTGGGGTACCCGCCAGATGCGGAATTTTCCCAGTTTGGTGAGGAGGCAAATGATCGCATACGGGCGGCGAAACTTGATGAGGGCCTGGATGTACTCGCTGGACTCTGGAGCGGTAAACCATTTCGCTATGCTGGGGAACACTATCACATACAAAAGACGACCTTCCTGCCGCCAACCTTACAAGTCCCTCGCATACCAATCTGGGTGGCCGGGTACTGGCCAAACAAGCCTCCATTCCGGCGGGCCGCTCGCTGGGATGGTATTATTCCCCTGAAACTTGGCGGCCCAATGAAACCAGGCGATATCAGCGAGATTGTGGCTTTTATTCAGGAGCATCGAAGCGGTAAAGGTCCCTTTGACGTGGTAACAATCGGGCATACTCCTGGCGATGACCCGGTGAAGGGAGCCAAAAAGGTTGCTCCATTTGTATCATCTGGCGTAACCTGGTGGTTGGAGAGCCTTTATGGGTCGCGCAACTCGTTTGAGGATATGCGTAATCGCATACGGCAAGGGCCACCGAGGGGATAGCGAATTATCATACCCATAGTTCAACGAACAAGCACAACCATGCAAGTGTTTGACACTGTCAAACACTTGCATGGTTGTGCTTGTTCGTTGAACTGAAGAGCCTCTGCCATTTGGCATTTTCCTTTGCTTGACAACACCCTCTCCCATGCATGAAGATACATGAGTAACTATGTGAAATGTAGTGGCGACCCTCGCGGTCGCCAGGTCGGAACAACTCATGTATCCAGGCTCTTTCTATCATGCATCGCCAAGGGGGTAAAACATATGACCACAACTAAACAACGAACGGGAACCGGAGCAGGGCCCGAAACTACCCTACAGCCCGAAGCAATCCAGCACCCTGAACGTAATCCAGGGATGCCGCTAGACATGGATTGGGTGAGCAGAGTACACATCAATCGCAGTGCGGTGGAGCGGCGGGCGGCTACCATGAATACGCGGCGCACCGTCAAGAAAGAGTGGCAGGCGGCATGGCTGTTGCGGGCCATCACCTGTATTGACCTGACTACACTGGCTGGAGATGATACTCCGGGCAATATTCTGCGACTCTGTGCCAAGGCCCGTCAACCTGTGCGCTTGGATATTTTACAGGCACTCGGTGTCAGTGGGTATGATTTGAAGGTTGGAGCGGTCTGTGTCTACCATAACCTGGTGCCGGTCGCGGTTGAGGCCTTGCGCGGCTCAGGCATTCCGGTGGCCGCCGTCTCGACAGGTTTTCCGGCTGGACAGAATCCTTTTGAGCAGAAATTGGAAGAAATTTCTGCCTCGGTTCAGGCAGGAGCCAGCGAAATCGATATTGTGATTTCTCGTGCGCATGTGCTGACGGGCAACTGGCAGGCATTGTATGACGAAGTGCGGGCGTTTCGGGAGGCATGTGGCGACGCCCATATGAAGACCATCCTTGCCACGCATGAGCTTGCCACGCTGCGCAACGTGGGTATGGCGAGCCTGGTGTGTATGATGGCGGGTGCCGACTTTATCAAGACTTCCACAGGGAAAGAGGCTGTCAATGCTACACTCCCCGTCGGTGTGGTCATGGTGCGTGCCATACGCGATTATGCGGAACGCACCGGCTACAAGGTTGGTTTTAAACCGGCGGGCGGTATTCGCAGTGCCAAAGAATCGCTTGACTGGTTGATTTTGATGAAAGAGGAGCTGGGCAACGAGTGGTTAAACAATACGCTGTTTCGTATTGGAGCCAGCGGTCTGCTCTCCGACATAGAACGGCAGCTATCGTACTTCGTGACCGGTCACTACGCGGCGGCACATCACAACCCCATGGTATAGTTTGTTAAAAGGAGGCGCGGCATGAACGTTATGGACATTTTTGAAACCATGGAGTATGGTCCTGCTCCAGAAGCGGCTACACCGGCCCTGGATTGGCTCAAGCAGCGCCAGCCTTTTGGCCTGTTCATTAACAACCAGTGGGTGAAGCCCGCCAGTGGCCAGTATCTTGATAGTATCAATCCCTCGACCGGCAAACCCTTAACACAGGTGGCTGCTGCAAATAGTGCCGATGTCGATGCCGCGGTAGCAGCCGCTCGTGCGGCATTTGAAAGCTGGGGTAAGACGCCGGGGCATGTGCGGGCCCGCTATATGTATGCTATCGCACGGCATATTCAGAAACACTCGCGCCTGTTAGCCGTGTTGGAGTCGCTGGATAACGGTAAATCTATCCGCGAGACGCGCGACCTGGATATTCCACTGGTTGCCCGGCACTTCTACTATCATGCTGGCTGGGCACAACTGATGGACTCGCAACTGCCGGGCTACGAACCCGTGGGCGTGGTGGGACAGATCATCCCCTGGAATTTTCCTTTGCTGATGCTGGCGTGGAAGATCGCACCTGCCCTGGCGATGGGCAATACCGTCGTGTTGAAGCCCGCCCGCTATACCTCGCTGACCGCCCTCAAATTTGCCGAGATCATGCAGGAGGTTGAGCTGCCTGCTGGCGTGGTCAACATCCTGACGGGAGAGGCATCCCAGGTGGGAGAGGCACTGGTGCGCCATCCCGACGTGAACAAGATTGCCTTTACCGGTTCCACCGATGTCGGGCGCAGTATTCGCCGCGCCACGGCAGGTTCCGGCAAAAAGCTCTCGCTGGAACTGGGCGGCAAATCGCCCTTTATCGTCTTCGACGATGCCGACCTGGACAGCGTGGTTGAGGGCGTTGTGGATGCCATCTGGTTCAATCAGGGCCAGGTGTGCTGCGCCGGTTCGCGCTTGCTGGTGCAGGAAGATGTCGCGGATCGCCTGATAGACAAATTGCGTGCGAGGATGGAGAAGCTGCGTTTAGGCAATCCCCTCGACAAAGCGGTCGATATGGGGGCGATTGTCTCCCCTGGCCAACTCAAAGAGATTCAGCGACTGGTTGCCCAGGGTGTGGAGGAGGGAGCGGAGATGTGGCAACCCTCGTGGGCATGTCCCACGGAGGGCTATTTCTTCCCTCCCACACTCTTCACCAATGTCTCACCTGCGACATCGATTGCCCAGGTGGAAATCTTTGGCCCGGTGCTGGTCTCGATGACCTTCCGCACGCCCGCCGAGGCGGTAGCTCTTGCCAACAATACACGCTATGGGCTGGCGGCCAGTGTCTGGAGCGAGAACATCAACCTTGCCCTGGATGTGGCCCCCAAGATAAAGGCCGGCAGCGTATGGGTCAACTGCACAAATATGTTTGATGCCTCAAGCGGCTTTGGTGGATACCGCGAAAGTGGCTTTGGTCGCGAGGGTGGGAAAGAGGGGCTGTACGAGTATGTGCGACCCGCCTGGGAACGGCATGGTGTAAATACTGGGTCGGTTAATGGACATGCAGATGTGGAGGGTATGACAGGTGCCGAGTTGATTGCTCAGGATGAAGATAGTAATGGAGCCATAGGACGCAATGAATTGCGTCCCTATGGGGATAGTGGCAATGCGGTAACGTTGCCGCCGATTGATCGCACGCCGAAGATGTTTATTAAGGGCAAGCAGGTGCGTCCCGACTCTGGCTATAGTCGCGATGTTTATGGTGCCGAACATCACGTGGTCGGCCAGGTGGGCGAGGGCAACCGTAAGGACATTCGTAACGCGGTCGAGGCCGCCCATGCCGCTAGTGGTTGGGCTGCTGGTACAACGCATAACCGTGCGCAAATTCTGTATTATATCGCGGAGAACCTGGAGATACGTCAGGACGAATTTGCTCGCCGCATTGTGCAGCAGACAGGGCGGTCATATGAGGATGCCGTTCGCGAGGTACAGGCATCGATTTCGCGCCTGTTCAGTTACGCCGCCTGGGCCGACAAGTACGAAGGGGTTGTACACCGGCCCCCGCTGCGCGGCGTGGTGCTGGCGATGAACGAGGCTATCGGTGTGATCGGTATGGCCTGTCCCGACGATTACCCCTTACTGGGCTTTGTCTCGCTGGTCGCTCCCGCTATCGCTATGGGCAACACGGTCGTTGTTGTCCCATCACAGCAATCGCCCCTGAGTGCCACTGACTGTTACCAGGTCTTCGAGACCTCCGACCTTCCAGACGGTGTTGTGAACATCGTGACAGGCGAACGCGATGCGCTGAGTTCGGTATTGGCCGACCATGACGATGTCGATGCCATATGGTACTCTGGCACGGCGGAGGGCAGTAAGCTTGTTGAAATGGCGTCGGCTGGCAATATGAAGCGCACATGGGTCTACTACGGCCATCCGCGCAACTGGCTAGACCTTGCTCAGGGTGAGGGCGAAGAGTTCTTGCGCGAGTCCACCCAGGTTAAGAATATCTGGGTACCATATGGAGAATAAGTTTGGAAGTTGAACGAACAAGCGCAACCATGTGGGCATTTGACTCTGTCAAATGCCCACATGGTTGCGCTTGTTCGTTCAACTTCCGGGATGATTCATGGCTCGCAGACAAGGAGCTTATCGCCGCGTTGTATGGTCATTAGCTCTGGTTGATCTTCCATTCTGGCATAGAAACCGCGCCGGCCATGATTGAGGAACTGCAAGGTTTCCTTCAATTGCTGGGCCGGGAACGACGTGCCGTGGTTGGCGGCAAATTGACTAAACTCTACGCAGGGGGTGGCAACTTTCAGACCGGATAGATAGAGCACCTGGCCCGTATGCTGGTTTTGAATCGCCAGTCGCTCCCCCAGCTCTGCCAGGGTAAGGATGTTGTCGGATTCAACAAGGATATTTTCGCCCGCGATACCGTCTAATAAGTGCTCGCCCAGCCTTTCGCGCATGGACCGGTAATGGCTGGTAAAACCGAGAGATATGCCATTGACACCTTTGTGGTTCTGAGAGTTTGGATGGTGCATGTGATGGATATCCATCACATGCCGGTTGCCGGTTGTTATGCCAATCACACCTGCTGGAGATACCTGCAGGCTCTCAACGACAACTAAAGGGGTTGGGTCATAATAGCTGTATGTCCCTTCTTCAACGACGAGGACTGAGCGTTGCACCTGTAGCAATGTGATTTGACCAATTTCGTGCATAGTTTTTATCTTTCCACAACATTGCGCAACTGGCTTGCTGCCTGTAATCATATCACAAACCGAAAAAGCTTACAAAAAAGGTAACTGTTTAGCCAGGGCTGTTGCAAGATCACTTCTTCCATTAGCGCGACACAGTGGCAAGGGAAGCGACCATTTACAGCCCGTTTGTCGCTCTATACATTTCGATATAATCTCGAATACCGGCCTCTAGCGAATAGAGAGGCTCGTACTTCAATTGCTGGCGGGCGGCAGTTAGATCGAGCATCCCTCGCGCTCGCATGTCGCTCTGCTCCAGTTCGCTCAAACCTGCCCCGATCTCGATATTTGCCTCTGGTAGTATTTTACGAATCGTCTCAGCTACCTGGGTCGCACTGTGCAAAGTACCGGAGCCAATGTTGAAGATGCGCTGGGTGAGTGTAGATGCTGGAATGTCCAACGCTTTGATAACGGCCTGGGCGATGTCTTTGACGTAAGTGTAGTCGCGACGCATATCGCCACCTGTAGCGAAGCGCGTAGGCAGTTTGCGCACGCTATTCTCTACCATGGGTTTGATATACATGGGGTAGTGTATACACTATCGAACACAATAACACCCCTCTTTTGTGCTGGACTGATGAGGATTCTCAATGCTCGCAAGTTGTTTAGGTCAAGCCTAAAAAGATATTAATTCAAATTGTAACAAAAGTTGTAACAAAAAGCCCCTTACCAAATCAAGGGGCTTTTTGTTGCTTCCAGTAAAGAATCCTGGCGAAAATCAGTATACCTAGCTCTTATCTCTTCCTGGATTATCGCGTTCTTGCCACTCTTTCAGTTTTTTTTTATAGTCCACTACAAAAGGGATGCCAGATGGCTCCACATCGATAAAGAAGTTATGCATTCCTGGTATGCCCGATTCCACTTCAGTGAAACCAGCATGTCGCATGACGCGAATACCATCCGGCATGGAACTATGAGTTTGAATGGAGCGAATGATGATACCCCGTTCTCCTAAGCCTACAATCACTTGCCTTGCACCGACAAGCAAGATTTTTCCCCATTCTCGCTTTTGATGCACGCTAATACCTGGACGAACTCCTATAGCCATTGCGTAGAGGTCTACGAGTACATGTGGTTCATACGTCAAAATGTCATCTGCGGTCAGTTCTTTAGCGAAACGTCGCCGTTTCAGTAGATCGTCAATGGTTTCTAAGCGTAGCGGTACGAGTGAGAAGTAGCCTACTACTTGACCGTCTTGTTTGAGAAAATAGTCGATATCAGAATTTTTCTGTAGCCACTCAATCCGCTTCTCAAGTGGGATAATGTTATGTCCACCAAATATAGCCGCAGAAAGAGCTACCCCTTGAGGCATATCCTCAACGGTAGCCCGTACAAATTTTGCAGGAGGTATCTTTGTTTGCTGTCGGCTTATGAGCCATGCTTCCATTTCACTTTTGAGTTCATCGACCTCCATTTTAGGATAGACTTTTTGTCTTCTCCCTGGTGGCGTAACGGGATGTAAGTTCCCTATATTGACCTGATTCTGTAGGGCACTATATGTCATGCCTAGAATCTCACGGGCTTGCTGAGCGGTGTAATAGCCTTCCATTAAAAACCTCCCTTTTATTTTCTATTTTATCACCTGTGTACAAGGTACCGAATTCACATATCTTACGTATCTTTGGTGTTTGCTTGACACATGTCGAAACATGAGCTATTATGTAATATGAGTCATATAAGTAACATAAGTTATGTGAGGAATACAAGATAAGAATGAGCATCGATGAAAGCCAAGTTTGTAACAATTTACATCGCGGTATTCATAGCGGTTTGCGCCATAGCTTACATCATATTAGTTCGCATGGACCTACTATCATACTCCATCATTTTTAGGAGTCGTTTTGCGTAGGATGAGTGAGGTATCCAAAACACATCGAGGTAAAGCATCCAATAGCTTTTTTCAGATGGTCTATTGCCAGGCTTTCACTCTCAAAAAGAGCATCCAGTTCCTAGCTATCACATCTGAGAAAGGAGGTGAGACATATAAAAAGACTATCAGCTATTGTCATCATCCTGTGTGTGGTGGCGATTCTGTACGGATGCTATATGGCAATACGATAGCATCGTTTTTCACACCTGATGGGAGTGCATTTTGTAAGAGGATTGACCCAACGTAGAGATCACATTGGGCCAACAAGAACATCGTAAAGCTCAACATGTATGATGCGTTGCTTCGTTCTCACTGCTATTGTCGTTTCTGAGAAGCAGGAACGTCAAGGAAAGGACAAACCATCCTATGATGCTCAACCTTGTGTTTCCCGTTCTCATGGAAGATGAGAACATCCACACCAAAGAACAGCCTTTTTGTGCTATCGATCCCACCTGTCCCTGTCACACGGATGAAATGCTGACTCATCCCGTCAATGCCGCTGTACAACTAGGAGTCCTTACCCCTGAACGAGCTGCAGCGATTGTAGCCGGCACTATCGCTTACCCTGATTGGCTTCGTTGGTTGTCGTAACTGTTCTCAGTCACACGGTCACATTGCCTGGAATGCTTCAGGCAGTGTGACCAGCCAGGAAAGGAATGAAACCTTACTTATGAGCAATCCATCCCTCAAACGGGCCGCGATCTACGCCCGAACGGCAACTATGCAAACGCAAGAGCTCCAACCGGATGCACTGACGCAACAAGTCAGACAATGTGAGCAGTACTGTAGCGAACATGGCTATAGCGTTGCTCAAGAACACATCTATCAAGATGTGGCAAGTGGTGCTGAGTATCGCAATCGTCCACAACTTCACACCCTGCGCATGGCCGCACATCACTATGAATTTGATCTTGTGGTCATCGTGGCTTCTGACCGCTTTTCCCGTAACCCGCTTCACATTGCCCTTCTCTTGGAAGAACTGCAAGCCCTGGGTATCCAGGTGGAATCCCCCCGTGAACATACTGACACTGATGAGCGGTTCTTGCATCTCTTCCTCGATTTTCAAGTTGAGACGCTACGCGAGCGAATGAAAAGCAGCACCCAACAAGGAAAAGCGGGGAAGCGGGAAAGTCCCACTCTCAAGGAAGATGAGGCAGCCATTGTCAGACAACTGATCGAGATGGGTGCAAGTGGTTCCCCTCTGAGTGAGATGGCTGCACAGTTCACCGTTGAAGGGGTCATTGATGCATCAAGAGCACACGAGGGGTGCGATACACCGCTCGGATACATTGAGCAGACGGTGACACCCCAGAAGCACCTAGAAGGCAGATAAGATCAGAAGCCGTTTCTGCTATGCACATGCAGAAACGGCCTGGTCAACCAGAGCGAAAGGAACACATGCACGTATGGTAGACACTGCTAAGACCTCCAAACGCATCAGGATTGAGGCCAAAGAGTACACCAGGATGAAAACCGATTGTGACAACCTCAAGAAGGGGATGGATGAAGCGGATTCCGATGTGGCCTATCAAGGCTATCGCCGCGCCTGGAACGAATTGACGAAAGCGTATGACAAGGCGACAGCAGAAATCCGCTCACTTGAGAAAGCGGATGCACGCAAAACGTCGAGAGAAAAACGTGTCGCCCGCACGCAAAAAGCACAAGCGAAAGCTTCATAGAGGAAATGATGATGGGGGTTTTCATGACAGTCATCAGGCAGTTCATAGGCAGTTTTGAGCGTGTTCGAGCGTGTTTTGTGAGGCGGTTGTCAGGCGATTGTCCCCCCATTTAATTTTCTTGAAAGGATTTTTTTCACGCATGGCAAACATTGTTGACAAGATTCGCACCGCATGAGGCTTCCGCAACGACGCCACTAGCACAACGAATGCGACATCACGCCAACCGATAGGCACACTCAAAGAACGGCTAGATGCTCGCTTTGAGGCGATGATGCAAGAAGTGGATGAGCTGAGTAAGAGTAGCTCCACGCTGGAAGAGCACGCTGAATATGGCTGGATTGTTGGAGTGCGTTTCCTCTTACCGATAGTCTTCTTTATCGGTTTTGGCTATGAAGACGGCTTGTTCATGACCGGTTTTCGCTACCTGAGTCCCGAACCCTTTATTCTGCTGATGTACACCATTGGCTACGGTCTAGAGGGGTTACGGGTAGCCATGGTCTACTCCATGAACTTTAGTAAGTCGGAAGGACGCGCCAAAGCCTATCGGCATCAATTCCTCTTCTGGATTGTGATGAGCCTGGGCTGTG
>WNFB01000072.1_pt1 | contig 71693 bp, 69 predicted proteins | sample 5400501 | NCBI WGS metagenome assembly WNFB01 (sample SAMN13153341, study PRJNA577476) | soil metagenome | isolation source: 200 cm saprolite under Douglas fir tree site 2 hole 1 | place: USA:California | collected 2015-04-18 | reverse complement strand
ATTTTCAAGGATCGCGGGTGACTTCTGATGCCGGTTTGCTGGTAGTTCGCGAACTCGATGAACGCCTCGGCTTGACAGGAATCATTCAGAATCACCTGGTGGATTCCCGCACGGGGCGCAATACACAGTTTCCCGTGGCGGATCTGTTCCGCCAGTCCGCCTACAGCCGGTTGGCTGGATGTGAAGACCTGAACGATGCCACACGGGTAGCAAGCGATCCGATCCCGCGAGGCGGAACGGATGGGCTCAAAGAAGGTCTGGGAGCGGGGTGTAGCTCTGACCTCCACCTTGCACTGGTTCGAGACGGACTTGCTGGCTCGTGAGGAGAACTTCGCCGGTTTAGCGAGGCTCAGTCGGGAGCTGGTGACCCGGGCAGAAGGAGTCGGCTCGCCCCACCGGGTGGTCTTGGATATGGATAGCAGTGAGAGCCCGGTGTATGGGGAGCAGGAACAGAGCGCTTACAACGGATATTTCGAGTCGGTCTGCTTTCATCCGCTGTTTCTGTTCGACCGTCAGGGAGACTGCCTGGCGGCGAAATTACGACCTGGCAATGTCCACAGTGCTGAGGGCTGGGAAGAGTTGCTGGTACCGGAAATTGAGCGCCAGCAGCAGAACGGGAGGGAGGTGGCGTTTCGGGGCGACGCGGCTTTTGCCAAGCCAGAGGTCTACCGGGCACTGGAAGAGCGCGGGGTGAAGTATCCCATCCGCCTCCCCGCGAATGAGAATCTGGAGAAGGAGATCGAAGAACTGCTCACGCGTCCGGTAGGACGGCCGAGCCAAAAGCCGGTGGTACGCTACAAGGGTTTTCTCTACCAGGCGGGCAGTTGGAGGACGGCGCGTCGGGTAGTGGCCAAGGTGGAGTTTCATGCCGGGGAGCTGTTTCCCCGTGTGGGCTTCATCGTCACCAATCTTGGGCTGCCGAGCCAGGCGGTCGTGAGGTTCTACAACAAGCGGGGCACGGCGGAGCAATGGATCAAAGAAGGCAAGCTGGCGGTGAATTGGACCCGTCTTTCCTGTCATCGGTTCCGGGGGAATGAAGTGCGTTTGTGGTTGAGCGTGATCGCCTATAACTTGGGGAACCTCTGGCGACGATTAGCATTGCCGACGAAGATCGGGAGCTGGTCGCTGACGAGTTTGCAGCAGCGCTTGGTGAAGACCGGCGGACGGCTGGTGAAACATGCGCGCTATTACTGGCTACTGCTGGCCGAAGGGCATCTGACGCGGCAGCGTTTTGGCAGCATGTTGCGAAGGGTCGCTGCGCTGCCGCTGCCGAACGGGTAGCGAACCAGGAGAGACAGCGAACTGACCGTTGAGGAATCATCATCCCGTGGGGAGGAGTGCCAGCGTCGAGCCAGGTAACAAGCCAGAGCGGTCAGCAGAACCGCCAAAGGAGACCAGGGCGATTGGAGGTTGACGCGAGAGGACGGCGGGCGTATGGTTTTGCGCAGAAATGGAGTTGAAATCGGAAATTCCGGCTGAAGAGGTCGCTCGATCCATCAGTCCTGGCAGCATGCTGGCCCTCCGTGACCCGGAGGGAGCGATGTTTGCTGCTCTGCAGGTCGAAGAGGTCTGGAAGCCGGACCAGCTGGAGGAGGCGCAACTGATATACGGTACGACAAACTGCGAACATCCTGGTGTCGAGTACCTGTTGCGGCGCACGCATCCCTGGTATGTGGGCGGTCGCTTGGAGGGCGTTCATCTGCCATCGCATTACGATTTTCGCGCGCTGCGCCCGACTCCGTCCCAGCTAAGGGAGGAATTTATCCGGCGCGGTTGGCGCAGGGTGGTTGCATTCCAGACCCGGAACCCGATGCATTGCGCTCACCAAGAACTGACTTTGCGGGCCTCCAAAGAAGTTCAAGCAAATCTCCTGATTCATCCCTCTGTGGGCATGACGAAACCCGGGAATGTGGAATATTACGTGAGGGTGAGATGTTATCAGGCACTCCTTCACAAGTATCCAAAAGATACGGTAATGCTCGCCTTGTTACCTCTAGCCATGCGGATGGCATGCGCGCCCGGTGCTTTCATTCCTAGCCGCAGCGATCAGACGCGCTGATGAGCGGCAGGCCTCAGCGGGTTGTGCTGACGGGCGGAGCGGGTTTCATCGGCTCACACGTGGCTGAGGCATTGCTCCGCCGCGGCGACAACTTGACAATTGTAGATAACCTTCATGAGTTCTATTCGCCAGATTGTAAAAGACAAAATTTAGAGGATATTCGGGACACAGGGAATTTTGATTTCTGTCGCGTGGATATTTGCGACAAGCAGAGTCTCCGTGAGGTGCTCTCCCGTAGCCGCCCGGAATTGATAATTCACCTGGCGGCGCGCGCCGGTGTTCGCCCCTCGATCGAAGAGCCGAGTGGCTACGCCGAAGTAAACATAAACGGGACTCTGAACCTATTGGAAATTTGCCGTGAGTTTCGAGTCCGAAAATTAGTTTTTGGTTCGTCCAGTTCTGTTTATGGTGCAACAAGCCGTGCGCCGTTTTCCGAGGACCAGGTCGAGTTGCGGCCGATCTCTCCCTATGCGGCAACAAAGCTTGCTGCTGAAATGCTTTGTTACACATATGCACACCTATTTGGAATCCCTGTGATCTGCCTGCGCTTTTTTACGGTGTACGGCCCGCGACAGCGGCCGGACCTCGCCATTCACAAATTCACATCATTGATCGAGGCTGGCAAGCCCGTGCCGATTTTTGGGAACGGCTCGAGCGGCCGTGATTATACGTACATCGGCGACATTGTCGCTGGGGTTCTCGCAGCGACTGAGTATGAGCTACCCTCCAGACACGGTGCAGTGCCCTTTGAAGTCTTCAACCTCGGCAATTCGCATCCGGTAAAGTTGTCGGAGTTGGTTGAATTGTTGGAACAGATTACTCACAAGAAGGCCATGCGGCAGCAAAGGCCTTTGCAGCCTGGCGACGTTCCGCTAACATGGGCGGATATTTCGAAGGCTGGTCGCTTGCTTGGCTACCGGCCTGCCACTCGGCTCGAGGAGGGCTTGGAGCAGTTCGTCGCGTGGTATCGAATGGTCAGTCCTAGTCGCTGGGCGTAAAGCACGACAAGCTCGGCGTCGGTTGCCTCAGTATCAAGGGACATTCTTTGATATCGATCAGCGTAGTCTGGTACTTCCCCGGGTCTCTACAACTGCGTGGACGTTTCTCTGCGTATCCGAGAGATCGCGCAAACCAGAGTGCGCTACGGATACCGGAAGATCCGCGTGCTACTGAACCGTGAGGGCTGGCAGGTGGGCAAATATCTGGTGGAGCGAATTTACCGGGAAGAGGGATTAACCCTGCGCCAGCGACGGAAGCGGCGTCGTCGGGTAGCGGAGCATCGCCGCGAACGGTTTCATCCACGAGACCGTATCCATGCAGCGGCTGAAATTATAGTTAACCGTGCCCTGAAGACCGCGCGCGAAGCGCTTCACCGCCGTTAACTGCAGCCCGTGATAATGGCTGTTTGCGCCGGTGGAAAATTGTGTCACCGCAGCGAATCTGGGATCGTTCGACTGCAAATACGGAAAGGGAGCAAAGCAGCCTTGGCAGACGGTCTGATAGCGATTTACTCGCGTCATGGAGGGCATATTTAAAGCTCGAGTGCCGACGTACTGCGCACGAACGTTGATCGTGCTTCCAAACTGATGCTCGATCCCCAGACTCCACTCCATAAAATACGGGGGATGCAGTTGGCCGTCGGGCACGGCCGTAAGCGCGACTGGCTGAAGACAAGCCGCAGCGCTCGCCTGCGGCGATGCGCAGGAGAGCTCGCCTCGGGCAAAACCCGAACTGAACGCTTGGTTAGCAGCCACGGCAGCATCGACCGCGCTGTTCGGCACTCCCGGTGCGATGGTTAACCCTCCCACTGTCCCCAGCAACCCTCCCTGAAATGTCTGCACGTACGGCGGGTTCATCCCGATTGCATCGGCCACGCTGCCCGGCAAAATGTCGCTGAAGAGCCCGAAACCGGTTCGGAGCACGGAATTGGGCGCGAACTGCCAGGCGACAGCTGTTCTGGGTTGCAGAATCGCGATGGGCGTCGAGGCAAAGAGATTGTTGAGGCCAGTATGAATCGCCGCATTCAGCGGTTGCTTGACAGTCGTGAGTGATCGCATCGAATGAGCCATCCAGGCGTGCCACCTCAGCATGCGGATTTGCGGGGTTCGAATTGAATGCAAGAAACTCAGGCCCAGGGCTCAGACGATTTCGAAAGCCCGCATGCGAAACCGTATTTTTTGTACGTCGGGCGCCTCGAAAAACTAAAAGGAGTGCAGATCCTTATCGATGTTTTCCCCAATACTATCGCGCAGACTTGCTCATCGCGGGCACGGGTAGTTTTGAACAGGAACTTCGGCATATGGCCGAGGGGGTTTCGCACGTGTCGTTCTTGGGAAGACTCGATCACGTTCGGCTGGCGTCTTTTTACAAGCACGCAGTGGCAGTCCTGTCCCTCCCTGTGTTTTGAGACCTTCGGGTTCACGGCCATCGAAGCCTTTGCGAGACGAACACCGGTGATTGTTCACAATCTCGGCGCCCTGCCAGAAGTCGCTCAATCCGGAGGTTTCGTATATGAGAACCAACAGGAGCTACTGGAGGCGATGGAGAAACTGAGGACAGATCCAAAGCTTCGCGAAAAAATGGGAGAAGACGGTTACTCAAGTTATCTGAACCACTATACCGAGGCCCATCATCTGACATCCTATTACGACCTTATCAGCGAAATTGCGGCCCGCCAGAAAGCTGAGGCCACAGCGTGAGATTGCCGGTTATTACTTATCACGCTGTCGGGGACGGGCCTTTTCCGCTCTGGACACCGCCCGAATTGTTCGAAGCGCATCTGGCAGCATTCTCAAACGCGGGATACCGTACGATGAATCTGGCTCAGGTGGCAGAGTTTGTTAGCCGGGGTGAGGCCTTACCTGAAAATTCGATTGTCCTGACGTTCGACGATGGCTACGAAAGTGTGTACACGGAAGCGTTCCCGCGTCTGCAGGCGAAGAATTTCACGGCGACGCTGTTCGTCATTTCGGGTTATTGCCGACGGTTCAATCAGTGGCCGACTCAAGGATCGGCTATTCCAATTGCGCCGATTTTGAGTTGGGAGCAAGTCTCAGAACTGGCCGCCAACGGCTGGGAGATCGGAGCACACACTCACTCTCACGCACCGCTGAGGATGTTGAGGGACGACCAAGCGGAAATGGAAATTTTGGAATCCAAGGATCGAATTGAAAAACGTATTGCCGGCCCGGTCCGGGTTTTCGCCTATCCTTATGGCGACGTCACTCCGTCGATTCTCGGCTCTGTACGGAAGAACTTTTCAGGAGCCGCCGGAACCCAACTCGGATTCGTCGAACCCCGAAGCAATCCGTTCATTCTCCCTCGGATCGATGCTATTATCTGACTCGCTTTCTGGTGCCCAACTTCAGAACCCTTGCGTTTAGGCAGTACCTGGCCTTCCGCCAAAGGATCCGCTCCGTGCGCAGCCGCATGACGCATCCGTGGAAGATGCAAGCGCAGACATAATTTTAGATGCCGGTGACGTTTTGAACCAACTGTTTAAACAAATTTATCACAGCACGGTTCTCAGGCTTGTGGTGCTGTCCTTTGTCGTTTACAACGCTAATCTCCGGTCAATCACGAGCCTGGATACTCTGGCTACACGATTTGTCCCGATCAGCATCATCAAAGAATTCAATCTGGACCTTGATGAATTTCCCGTTCTTCACAAGCGTCCCGTTTGGTTAGGCAGCCAGTCTTCTGGGGACAAAATCGACAAAAATAGCGATCAACACAGTGACGAAAATGGAGTCCCATATTATGTCCGATTTACTCGCGGACATTACATGCCCACCTTTCCGGTAATGGGTGCCGTACTGTCAGTGCCGGTCTACATCATACCTGTGCTTCTTGGCCTGACGGATGGTCCTCCTTCTGCTACGGGATATACGCGGACGGAGATTATGGCAACGTTCCTGTCGAAAATCAGTGCCTCGCTTGCCGTCGCCATATCGGTAGGATTCGTTTATCTGACATTGCTGCGTAGCACCAGTCGAACAGGAGCGTTGTGGATCGCGTTGGTCTATGCGTTTGCGACGGGTTCGTGGTCGATCAGCAGTCAGGGCTTGTGGCAAAGTGCTATGGGCCAGCCGGCTCTAGCGCTGGCCTTCTACTTTTTTGTCAAGGCGAGGGAAAACGCGCGTCATGTCATATATGCTGGTATCCCGCTTGCGATCAGCGTCGCATGCCGGCCATCGAATATTATCTTTGCGGTGGTTTTTTTCATTTACGTCATTCATCGATACCGGTCAGAAGTTTTTCGCTTTATGGTGTCCCCCACGATCTTAGGGATGTTCTTGGCCGCTTATAACCTCTATTATTTCGGAACGCTGGGCGGCGGCTACTCGAATTCAGGCACCTTGGACACTGTTACATCTTTCAGGTGGGACGCCTTCCTGGGACTCCTATTTAGCCCTAGCCGGGGGTTATTGATCTATTCTCCGGTGTTCATTTTCGCATTCTTCGGAATCAGAAAGACATGGAACCGGACGAAGGACCCTTTATTTATTTATACGGCCGTTGCCACAATTCTACTGATCCTCTTCTATTCGTTCTTCCCCGGTTGGCACGGCGCGTTCGGCTATGGCTACCGCGTGCTGGTCGAGTTAGTGCCAGGCCTCTGCCTTCTCCTGGGAACTGTCTACGACAGGATTTTCGCTAATCGATGGACCAGAACTGTATTTGCGATGCTTTTCCTGTATTCGGTCTCTATTCAGATGATCGGTGCGTTTGACTATCCATGCGGTTGGTACGATTCACCTGCGAACGCCCTCGAGAATCCAAAAAGATTCTGGGACTGGCACGATCCGGAGTTTGCGCGCTGCCTGCGTGCCGGTCCCGTTGATCCAGACGGTCTTCGTCTTATTAGACAGATTGTTGGGAAGCATTGAGCCGGCCACAGCAATGAGAATTGGGATTGCCAAAGCGGTTGCGATGCTTGTGTGTTTACCTCTGGCATATGGAGTATTAGCGTATACCTACCTGGCCATGTGGCATCGCCGCGTGTGGTTGTTTGAAACGATCGTTCACGAGAATGGCCGGTTAACGCTCTTGGGGAGCCTTTTCTATTTCGACCATTTTCTCGGCGCTGTGCCGATGATCGCTTTGTTCGCATTATTGACAGTTGCGGGCGTTGCTTTGAGAGGAAACATATCCAGAGACTTCAGTGTGTCTCGTGCCCGATTCGCTGCGCTGGTACTTCTGGCGTTTTCGGCCTCATTCTTCGTGCTTGCATTTGCCGCATCCATAAGCACGGCCGGCTGGCAGCGCACCGCCGACTATTTTTTCCAGCGGATCGAACGTGACAACGTTATGTCCAGTGGAGGAAATTGGAACCAATTTCAGTTGAGCAACTTTCCGATTGGTCTTGGAGCCCTGGGAATCGGATATGCAACAGTATTCGCGCTCGGACCGGATTTGAAGAGGAGCGCAGGTTTAATTAGGGGTGGCCTCGTCTGCATCATCATGGCGGCTGCGCTCTCGGCCGGTATAACCGCGTTTACTTGGCCCGGCTGGGCAGCATTTCTAAATCCCAGGTGGGTGGCTCATGGCATCCGGGAGATCGCGACATTTCCACTCACCGGTGTTCCCATCGCTTTGGGCGGTATTCTTCTAACCGAACGTTACCTATCCGGCGCCAAGACTGTGACAGTCAACATTAAGGCGACGACAGTGTTTCTTACCGGCATGGCGATTGCGATTCTAATCGGCGAATTGATTTTGCTCCGTCATGCAGACATTGGCGGAATGGCTCAAAAACCCGCATTCGCCCCCCAGGGCCTCTCGATTGCATACTTATTGTCGGCACACGTCTTTGAACACTTCCTGGATTTTCTTTTTATTGGCGGCTTGAGCGGGGGTATTTACGCCTCCGTACGCTCGCTGACTGCTGCATCGTTCGGGTAGAGCAAGTCGTTCGCAAAGGACAGAATGGTCAAGAATCTCACTCTTTTGGTTGCCAGTGTGGCGTTAGCTTTGTTAGCACTTGTCAGTGGCGCGAAGCTATACGCGTATTCGCTGGGCATTCAGGATTCGGGTTTTCGCTACGAGAACCAGCTCGAGATGTGGCAGCCTGACCCCGCATTGGGTTACATCAACAGACCGAATTTTTCAGGCTACTCCTTTGGCAATGTTCGCGTGCAAACGAACGCGGGTTCCGTGACATTGAGCCAACGGAAATCACAAAAGCTGGCGGAGCACTGCGCATTGTTGGCCTGGGAGATTCCGTTATGTGGGGATCTGGAGTAACGCGGGAAAATTCTATTCTTGGATTTCTTGAGCAAAAGTTGGATCCCAAGGGTTCATATGAAATCGTCAACGCCGCGGTCGTGGGATATTCGACATACCAAGAGCTGTTGAACCTGCAGCAGAATATCGTGCCTCTAAAACCCAATATTGTCCTGGTCAACTTTTGTGAAAATGATCTTTTGCCGACCGAAGATCCTTTTAAAAATGCCCGGCAAATACACGTTCAATATCTCAATCACCTTCTGGAAGACCGCAACTTGAAATTTACTCCGCAAGAAGAATCAGGTATCAAGGATCTCATTCGCACCTTTCAGTCTGCAGAGCTCGTTTGGCCCGCGGTGAACAAATTCCAGGAGCAATCGCCGGATCAATCCGATCTCGCCTGGAAAGTCTTCGTTCTGATACCCATGGCGCGAATGGCTGAGTTAAGCAAGAAAGCCGGCATACGCCTGATTTACCTCTTTATCCCGCCAAGAGGTCACAGTGTGCTGTATGCACAGGCGGTGGAGCAATTGAAAAAGCTCTTGACCGAAAAACGACGCGGAGTTCCTGGATCTACAAGCAGCGCTGGTCCCAGACTCCAACGAAGTTACAATCATAAGAAATAGAAGTCGTTTGTTTCTGAAGTGGATGTGGCCTCGTGAATTAGCCCAGATTCTGCTGGTACGAACGGCGCGAACCGTCCAGCGGAGGGACAAATTCATCGATGCACTGCATCCAACGGAAAAAGGTAACGAGATCATTGCCGAACAGATTTATCGTTATCTGACGACAACGCATGACCGAGACGTCGTGTCCGCTCATCATTTGAGTGCCCTTCAATAGGAATAAGGCCGAGCAGGAGAACTGAAGGATGAAGTTATCGATCATCGTCCCCGTATACAACGAAAGAAAAGTCATCACGGAAGTTTTGGAGCGAATTGAAGCGGTCGGATTAGAGAAGGAGATTGTTATCGTTGATGACGGCTCTAATGACGGCACGACGGAATTGCTCCAGAAAATCGAGGCGAGCCGGCGCTTGCCGTCCGCTCGCTTCATCTTCAAAAGAAAGAATGCCGGAAAAGGGGCGGCACTCCGTACCGGAATCGAGGAAGCTCGAGGGGACATCGTTCTCATCCAGGACGCGGATCTGGAGTACGACCCACGGGAATATTCCCGACTCATCGAACCCATTATTGAGGGACACGCCGATGTCGTGTATGGCTCACGATTTCTATCCGGGCCGCATCGAGTCTTATTTTTCTGGCATTCGGTTGGTAATTAACTCTTGACGCTCTTTTCCAATATGCTGACGAACTTGAACCTCACCGACATGGAAACGGGTTACAAGGTGTTCCGGCGCGATGTATTCAAGAAGGTCACCATCGAAGAAAACCGTTTTGGGTTTGAACCCGAGATTACCGCGAAGGTAGCGAAGCTGAGATGCCGGATCTACGAACTCCCAATCTCTTATCACGGTCGTGACTACAGCGAAGGCAAAAAGATAACGTGGCGAGACGGCTTCGCCGCGTTCTACTGCATCATCAAATACAATCTTGTGCGGTCTTAACAATTACCGCTCCTGAGTAAGACGAACACAGGCCTACCAGCATGAAAACCACAGTTGACAACCTTAGAAACGTGTTTGACAATAAAGAACTCCAATTTACAACCGTGCCGCCGAAGCACAACGAAGCGTCACCTACAGTCACCAGCCTTGGTGTTATTGTGGCAAGTGTTCTCCTTCTCTATGGAATCACCGGCGTCGTGCGTTCTCTGCAGTCTGATCGGCTGCGTGACTATGTTCAAGATTGGACTTCCGCCCGAAACTATTGGGCGGGGAAACCGATCTATATGGACTTCAATGAATCGGTGGCGCTCCACCTTGATCCAGCCAGTTATGGGAAAATTCCAATACCTCAAGGCTTTATTAATCCGCATCCGCCCACGTCGGTTCTCTTGGCGCTGCCTTTTGCGAAACTCCCGTACCACAAAGCCTATTTGGCCTGGAGTCTCGTGTCCCTGGCAGCCTTTGGGGCGAGCGTCTGGTTACTCCTGAGCCAACGCTGCCTAGGCTATTCGCGGTTGGACGCGCTGACCGGTGTGACAGCCTTGATCATAAGCTACCCATTCCGCATGCACATGTACCAAGGCCAGTTGACTCTAATTCTTCTATTGTTGCTAGCGGTTTGGTGGGTTGCACAGCGAGAAGGGCGATTCGCCCTGAGTGGCCTTATGGTGGGCATAGCCACTGCGATCAAGGTGTTTCCTGGGTTCTTGTTTCTCTATTTTGTTGTGCGACGCCAGTGGCGTGCGTTCTTTACCGGAGTCGCGGCCCTCGTCATCTTGAGCGTAATTACGGGAGCTATATTAGGCTTCAACGTCTTCCAGGTTTATCTCAATGGGGTGATAAACGACACGGCTGCCATTCATGATATGTGGCTGAATGCGTCACTGACGGGCTTTTGGAGCAAGCTATTCGACGCCAAGAGCGGCCATGTCATTCCACTTTGGCAAAATGCGGGATTAGCAAGATTCTTGATTGTCTTTTCGTTCGGACTATTGTTGCTGGCACTCCGCTGGAAGACCCTTACGGCCAAGTCGAAAGTGGATGATGACCACATTTATGGCTTGTGGATTATCGCCACGTTGTTAGCCTCTCCCGTCACGTGGGATCACTATTTCCTCTTGCTCACAGTGCCGCTGGCAGTGATGTGGAAATATTTACCGCCCTCGTTATTCAATAGATTCTTCATGGCCGGAGTTATCGCTATCCTCGGAAGCATCCAGTACCGGACGATTTTCGAGGCTATCGTTCCGGGTGATGGAGAATTTGCTGGCGCGGGTAAGTTAGCGTCGGTGGCACTGCCGATACATACGTTGACGGTCCTTTCCTATCCTTTCTACACCCTTCTGGCTTTATTCCTTTTCGCGCTATTCAGCAAGCCTGCGGCTCGGCTAGAAGCTGCTTAAGACAGTTTGAATTAACTGCTCATTGGCTTCCGAAGCCATTTCATTTCACGAATGTCTTCAGCTATGAAGGCTCAGTGCGTGAGTCATGGCTAGTTGACCTAAGCCAAAGAGAAGGTCAGGTGCACCATTTAGGGGACTCCGCAAGGGCACTGACGTGGCTATCCAAGATGTGAAAACTTTTTCACATCTTTGGCCTTGTGTGGCAGCGAAAACTCGCAACTCGCAGTAATCTCTTGTAAGTGACTTATATACAATTAGTTACAAGGAGTTGCTACCCCGCACTCTAGGGATTCTTAGGACTCTTGCGTGCTTCATCTTACGTTTGTGAGAACGAACCGCGCAGGTGGAGTTCGTCCAAACCGCCCTGGCTCTATGTGCCGGAAAACAGAAAGGCTTACGCTGTCGCATTCTAGGGAGCTGGAGGATTACTTCGCGGAGCCCCACGCAGTCATCAGTCGTAGCGGGAATTATGTCATATTCGGGAGCAATGCGGCTTGGGGGTTCGACAGGATGCGGGAGCGACGGGACCCGACCGACTCTGATGATTTATATTTGATAAAAATACACTGAGAAAATGCCTTCTTAAACGATATAAACTCTCTCATTCCCGGTGGTACAAAAAACTCGGTCTGGTCACATTCGGACTTGCCCTGTCATTGCGAGCGCCTAGGAATGGATCCGCCGCCATCCCGACGGATACGGAAACGCGCACGACTGAAGTGCCCACCCAATCGAGGAGGTGCGAAGATTGTCAGCGTTCCCAAGAGGGGTGGCCTGATGCGAGTGGCTTTGTTCGGCCTCGGTGGCGTTGCGGAAAGAATTCATCTCCCAGCCTGCATCGCGGTACAGGGGATTCAGCTCGTTGGGGCGTGCGAACCGGACGCCGGGCGGCGTGAGGAGATCAGCCGCGCTTTTGGTCTTCCCAAGACCTGGTCGGACCCCGAAGCTTTGCTCCAGCAGGCCCAGCCCGAGCTTGTGATCCTCGGGACGCCCCCCGCCACCCATCGAGACCTCTCCCTGCTGGCCCTCGAGAACGGTGCGCACGTCTTCTGCGAGAAGCCGTTCGTCAGCAGCCTTGCTGAAGCCGACGAGGTAATCATGGCCGCCGACCGCCGCGGGCTGCGGGTCGCAGTCAACAACCAATACCGCTACATGAAGATTTTCGAGGGCGTGAAGGAGCGTCTGACCCGGGGCGAGTTCGGGCGTCTCTTCCTCCTCCAGTGCTGGCAGCAGATGTTTCACCCTCCCTCGGCCGAAAAAAACTGGCGGGCCGGCCTGAAACAGTCCACGCTTTTCGAATTCGGCACTCACGCCTTGGACCTGATCTGCTTTTTCTTCGATGCGCTGCCGACCGCCATCACGGCGCAGACCCCACGCGCGCGGCCGGAAATCAGCGAGTCCGACGTTCTCGTCCAGGCTGCGATGCGCTTTCCGGGCGAGGGGCTGGCGACCATCGCGTTCAACCGAGTGAGCCACGCACCCATGCGTTACCTCGAGATGCGGCTGGACTGTGAGCGTGTTTCGGTCCGCATCTCGCTGGGTGGCGTGGCAAGGGCTTCGGTAGGCTGGTCGTCCGAGTTGCGACGGCCAACCTTCCGCTCCAGCTTCGTAGGGGGTGGTGAGGCGCGCGCCGAGTCCGGCGGTCGCTCGCGCGTCTTGGCGGTGGAAAAGAGACCGGCATTCGCTACGGCCACGGCTGCGCACCTCGCGCGCTTCGTTGCGGAGATTAAGGCGGGCCGTCTCTCAAATGAGGACGCGCGCCACGCCCGCGAAATTCTGCGGGTCGTGTTTGCAGGGTACGAATCAGCGCGGCGGGGCGAGACGGAGTGGCTCAATCCGGCAGCGAAGCCGGATTTCCGCTAGGTTGGAAGATCGTCCACCCGAACCACTTCACCTGTCCGGGAGGAACGATAGACGGCATGCGCGATTGTGACTGCGCGCAGGCCGTCTACGCCAGAGCCGAGCGGCGTCTTCTCGCCGCTCGCAGCCCGGGCGAAGGCCTGTAACTCCTGGCGAAAACTCTCCAGCAGGGTCCAGCGGTATGATCGGAGGCGCTCGATCACCTGGAGCTTTGGGAAGAGGTACGTCTTGCTGCGGCGGGATCCTCCGGGCTTGTCCATCCACACCACACGAGTCATCATGGGCGGATAGGAAGCCTTGATGCAACCCCGTGTGCCATAAATTTCGATGCGGTAGCCATAGCCGCGCCACTCGGTCCAGCTCGCATGCAACACGGCAATCTTTCCGGCCGGACTTTTCAAGAGCGCGAAGCCGTTATCCTCGCAGCCGGGGAATTTCCAAACGTTGCCGCTGGCATAGCCTTTGACCTCCTGCACACCCCCGAGGAAGTAACTGGTCAGGTCGATCAGGTGAATGCCGTTATCGAGTAACGTGCCCCCGCCCATGACGTCCACGTCGTGCACCCAGGACTGCGTGAACTGCTGCCCGCCCGGGTGGCCGGCCAAGGCGCGGATGTGATCGAGCTCGCCGATGCGGCCCGAGTCGAGGATTTCGCGCGCCTTGGCATACGGAGGAAAGAAGCGGAGGTTGAAACCGGTTGCGAGCAAGCGTCCGCTCTGCTGTGCTGCATCCAGGATTTGCCGACACTCCTCGGGATTCCGCGCGAGCGGCTTTTCGCAGAAAACGTGCTTGCCATTGCTGAATGCTTTCTCACACATCTCTCGGTGCGACAACGGGGGCGTGGAGACCAGCACTGCCTCCAGATCGTCGCGGCGGGTGAGTGCTTCCCATTCCGGCTCGATTGCCGCCCGGTACTTTTCCGCCAGGGAGCGCGCGCGGCTGGTATCTTGATCGGAAACCGCGACAAGCCGGAATCCCGGCAGCGTGGTTATGGCCTCTGCACGGGCGGCACCCGCCCATCCGCAACCGACCAGGCCAAACTTCATGAACCCTCCGTCTCCATCGCTGGACGATCCTCGGGGAAAACCATGTTTCCGAGGACGGTTGAACGGTTACAGGATACTGCAACTGGAGTTGCGCGTACCGTCCCCGCACCTGCAAGTGCTACTCCGGAAAGATCTGCAAAACACCTTTCAGGATGCGATGCGAAAGAGGAAGTGGATGAGTCGTCGGCGCCGACCCCGTGTAGGCAAGGCTGGCAAGATACCAGTCGTACGCGGACCTGAGCGCGTCTGCATTGCTCCAGAGAGGCTGCCAGCCGAGCTCGCGCTGGGCGCGGAGAATATCGACGACGGAATCCTGGCCCTGCGCACTCATCTGGTGCCACTCGGAAAGAGGCACCAATCCGGCCCATTCCATGCTACGCATGCCGAAGCGGGCGAGCGCCGCCGGGATAAACCGCAGGCGCGCGCCCGTTCTGGTATAGTCAAGCAGCGTCTGCAAGTCCTCACGAACGGTGCAGAACTGGCGGGCACCAAAAAAGAAGACTCCCTGGGCACGCGAGGCTTCCAGTTGGCAGATTCCCCGCGCCATGTCCTCGATATGCAGCAACTGGTAGCGGTTCTCGCCCCCTCCGAGCACGGGAACCGGAGCGCCCTGGCGGATCCAGTCGAAGATGATGGCGAATGCTCCTACACGGCCCGGCCCGACGAACGTTTTTGGCCGCACAATGGCAGCCGACAGACCGCGCGTGGCGAAATCGGAGATCACCTGCTCGGCCTCGGCCCGTGACTGGCGGTAGGCGTCCAGCCGCGAGAGCGGGGCGTCGTTCAGCAGAGGATGCTTTCGCTCCGGCTTGGTGACGATTGTGGATGAAATCAGGATGAACCGGCTTGCGCCCCGCTCCAGAGCCGCCGCGCAGAGCTGCCGGGTACCCTCCACGTTGACAGCGTGCATGAGCTGGGTCGTCTGCCGCGGGGAAGCAAACGCACCATGGACCACCGATCCCGCGCCTTGGAGAGCCTCACCCACGGCAGCGCTGTCGCGGATGTCCCCCTGCACGTATTCGAGTCCGCGAACGTGAGCCCAGTCAGGGGGCGGCACGCGGTCGAACAAGCGAACGCACAATCCGGCCGCACGGAAGCTCTCGGACAAGTGGGTGCCGAGGAAGCCAGCTCCTCCGGTGATGAGTACTCGTCGCATTGAGGTATCCCTCGGCGCCGACCTTCTCCCAAGGACTGGCCGGAGGATGTGCCGCGGTCAAAGCAGTATCTCATTCTCTCCAGTCGTGAAGCATCCGAGCGGCAGGAATGAGAGAGTTTTCTGCCACTACTCCGCTGAACGGAAACCTACCACCTGCACCAGCGGCGAGACAAGAATCAGGAGCCTCCCAAGAAGAGGAATTCGAGACAGGAACTGAAACACACGGGCGGCCGCTCTTACCGTTGCACCGCGCGTGCGAAGGTCAGCCTCGCCAATTCGGGGCACCGAGAGCGCCACGCGCTCGAATCCAGCCCCACGGAACATCCGGCGCACGTCGAAGACGGACAGCCGCCGGAATTTGTCGTAGGGGAGGCCCCGGCGCCAGCGGACGTAGGCGGCCATCCAGCGCCGCGGCAGGAAACCCACTCCCCAGACGTGCACGTGCGGCTCCCGTCCAAGCGAATAGCGGTTCGCGCTGATCACCCAGAATGCGCCTGCAGGACGGAGCACGCGCGCGCATTCACGCAGTGCCACCTCTTGACCGCGAGGCAGATGCTCCAGCAAGGAGATGGCAGCGGCCGCGTCGAAGCAACCTTTGGGGAACGGCAGATAGTCGGCACAGCAACAGACCAATTGAGCCGGTACGTGCGACTCGTCCAGCCGTTTGCGCGCAACCACCAACCATCGGAAAGCAATGTCGCAGCCGATTAGCGTGCTGAAACGCCCACAGGCCGCCTTCAGCAGAGCGCCAGTGCCACAACCCACATCGAGCAGCCGAGAGCCACCCTGCGCAACCGGGCGAACGCACTCAAGCCACTCCGCGGCCCGCTCTTCGTCGCTCAGCACGTGGCGAATAAAGTGTTGCCTCAGGTCCCGAGGCGCCTCGGGAGTGATCTCCCAGTAGAAACGCACCAGTTCCGCGAAATTCAGCAATTCCGCGCGTGCCTGCAGTCTTTCACCTTTGCGATGATCATCCGCGAAGCCGATATATGGGTCGGGATAGGCGCGCAAGTCCGGAATCCCCAGAACAATCGGATAATCCCGCGAACAGGAAGGACAGTGCAGCGCCGCCTCGATTGCGACCAACTCCCCTTTGCAGAGAGGACAGCACAGCAGCGGCAATAGTTCCGTCGGGGTTAGGCTCCGTGTCTGAGATTTGCTTGCGGCTGGATGACTGTTCATCGTTGCGCACCAAGGATCTCGTCCACCAGTGAACAAACAAAGTTCCCGCTTGTGGTGAGTGACTTCGGTATCCGCCCTTTGTTACGAGAAGGAGCGTGGCCCTCGAAAAGCTCTCTCCTACCTGGCAGTTTCCGTCGAGATGAACGCGGACGTGAGCCAGAAAGGTCATGGCTCGACGCAGACTTCAGTACACTAGGACAAACTCCCTTTGGGTGTTGACGAACGCGGACGGCTTGGTACTCATCGTGAGCGGGGACTCGCCAAACTCGATTATGCGCCCTTCCGGTGAGGTCCGTTCCCAATGAATAGCTCTTTCCTCAATCCATCCAAAGAGTATCTCTCCCCGGTCGTTGGCGACGGCGAAGGGATTCGCGCGCACCGATTGCGGGCGCTGCGGCGGGGCGACGCGCGGGCTGAATGTCCTGCCTGCGTCCCGGGAAAGAGCATAGTAGACATCCCCGTTGCTCATCCAAGAGACGAGTATCTGCTTCGCGCGGTCCGAATCCTGCACGAAGGGACCCATGGTGGGACACGCCTCCAGGCGCCAACGATCATTGCTCACCGGAGTTGCTTCGAAACGGCCCCCTCCTCCCGTTGCCCGGAGCAGGTAGATGTCGCGGATGTTCTGATTGGCACCGCGGAAAGCGATGAAGAATTCGCCGTCGGCACGGGAGAAAGCTTTCAATCCGCAGCAGGCGCAGGCCCCACCCGGGTAGTTACTCCGAATCGACTGCGGAGCGGAAAACGTCGTGCCGTTATCGTTGGAAGAGGCCAACTGAATCGTGGCCGTGGCAGCGGTGCTGTAATGGTCGCCCATGCCCAGCCAGACCGCATACACATTGCCCTTTTCATCGGCGGCAACCGAAGGGCCGTCTGCCCCACGTTCGTCGGTGATCAGCGCGCGAGGCTCGCTGAAGAGCCGGCCACCATCCAGGCTGCGCGCGTACAGAATCTGATGCGGCGGCGAATTCATCCAGACGACGTGGATGGAGTTGTTTTCCCCGATGGCCAGTCTCGGTCCGCGTTCACGGTCAATAAACGCGACGGTGGTGCTGACGCGGACCGGGGAGGAAAACGTTTCGCCATTGTCAGTGGAACGCGCATAGAAAACGTCTCGACCGCGGGCGAAGACCATGTGGAGCACGCCGGAGGAGACCGCCACGTCGGGATTGCGGCCGTTTCCAGGCGGGGTGGCATGGGGCAAAGTGGGACCCGCTCCGGGTCGACTAGGCAGAATGGCGAGGGCCCCCATCACGAGGCCTAGGAGAACAATCCGGCGATACCGCCCCATTGCCCCCCTCCTGCACTCATCCGTTGATCCGAAGTTCCCGGCCGAGTCGAACCCATGCGCACCCTCAACACTATATCGGACTGGCTGGAAATCGAACAAGCAGAAATCCGAACGCGCTGAATAGCAAGAAGTTGCTTGTCAAAGGAAAAGAGAGAAAACTTCTGCACATTATTAGACGAAACGGGGTTGGCTCTGCATATGAAGACAGACATGGTTCCATGCTTATCTTCTGAAAACAAAGACGTTAGATCCTCGCCCTGGCCTGGGACCATTTGGTACCCCAGTTGCGCTGGAATGGGCATTGACAATATGCTGGCTTGCGGGCGAGCTAGCTTGCCGCCATGACCCGAGACTCATGCCACTCGGAGTCGCGGGTCATGTCCTGCTCAGGATCAGAGTCCGCTGGAAATCCAAGAGAGGCATCAAAGCGCATGAGCGCAGAGAAATTCGACGTTATCGTCATGGGCGGAGCACCCGGAGGGTCAGGCTGATGACGAAGCCCAAAGGCCAAGCATATACGATCGTCGTACCTGCACGAGACGAGGAGACAACGATCGGCGAGGTTCTGCAACGGCTGGTTGAGATGACCGATGATCTGATCGTGGTAGATGGTCACTCCTCGGACCGAACGGCCGAGATTGCCGTCCAGTATGGAGCCAGAGTGATTCAGGACAACGGGCGAGGCAAGGGGGATGCCGTGCGCGTTGGATTGCACGCCGCCCGACACCCGGTTACGGTCTTCATCGATGCGGACGGATCGCACGATGAAAGCAACATCGCCATGCTCCTTGCTCCCATTCTCGCAGGCGAGGCGGATTTGGTTCTCGGCTCCCGAATGCTGGGCGGCAGCGAAGAACTGTTTGGTTCCATTTCGGAAGTCATTCGCCTGATGGGAAGCCTGGTCATCAGTCTCGCCATCAATTACCGGTATGGCGTACGACTCACCGATTATCAAAACGGCTTTCGTGCAATCCGCACCGAAGCGGGGCGGGCGATTGGCCTGACAAGCGATATCACCACCGTCGAGCAGGAAATGGCCATGAAGTGTCTGCAGTACGGCTACCGGGTGACGGAGAGGCCAACTCACGAATCTCGCAGAAAGGGCGGAGTCTCGAAGATCAACGTGATGAAGACCGCCCATCGATACGTCTGGAACCTCATTCGTGGCATGCTTGTGTCGCGAAAGACCACGAAACCCGAAGTCAGGCGGCAAGAACCTGCGGGCCAGCAAGTCACATCCCGTGCTTTGTGACCTCCAGGGTGAGGGTGATTCTCCGGCAGAACCGCGATTCGTTTATACATCCCCGCCGGAGACCGTCCTTTGGAAACCGCTAGCTTGGATGCAGTCCATCTCTCAAACCTTGTGACAACTGCGGAACGGGCTTCACAACGATGACACGACGGAGAATCTTCCAGATTGTTGGTTTCGTTCTCGTCCTGCTGGGGCTTTTCATGTCCCGGGGTTGGTACGACGACCTTTCGGTACTGGAAGATGTCCCCATCGCGCCGGTGAAAGGGGTCACGCTTCTTCAGATCGTGCTGGTTCTGGAAGGGCTGGCGCTCTTCTGGCTATCGGCCAAAGATCGACTGTACCGGACTCTGGCCGAAAATGAGCGGGCGCTCATCGGGCCGGAACCTCAAACCGGATCGGACGGCCCCACCACGCGGTGGATCCTGGCAGCAATTATCTTGTTGGGTTTCGGCCTTCGCTTGTATCGTCTTTCCTCCGACCTCTGGCTCGACGAAATTACACCCATCCTCGATTACGGGAAGCTGCCGTCCTGGCAGGTGGTTGCAAGCTTCAACAGCTCAAACAATCACCTGCTGAACACGCTGCTGATGAAACTATCGGTGGCGTGGTTCGGCGAGCACGAGTGGGCGGTGAGGTTGCCCGCGATGCTGTTCGGGACAGCTACGATCCCGGTACTGTATTGGGTTGCCCGGATGGCGATGTCCACAACGGCCAGCTTGGGAGCGGCGCTGCTGCTGGCCACATCCTATCACCACGTCTTTTTCTCGCAGAACGCGCGCGGATACGTCAGCTACGTCTTTTTCTCGCTCCTGGCCACTGGGCTTCTCGTGTGGGGTCTGCAGGGAGATCGCCTGCGAACCTGGGCCCTTTACGTTGTGTCGATGCTGCTGAATTTCGCGGCGCTGTTACTCAGCGGCTTCGTCTTTGCCGCACACATCCTTGTAGGAGCGCTTGCGGTTCTCCTCTTGTGGCGCCGCAGAACTTCTTCGCTCCCACTTGCAAGGCGCCTCGCGGCAGTGTTCTTCGTAACAGGGTTCTTGGGCTTCCATCTCTACGCCACCGCGCTGCCACAAGCCTACATGTTTGTGCGTCACACCTACTCGCAACCGGCCAGCGGTTGGGACCCTTTGTCTTTGGAGTTCCTGAAGGAGCTGGCCCGCGGGATCTCGGCCGGGCTTGGACCCCTGGGGATCTTGGCGGCCGTGCCGGTGCTGCTGATTGCTGCGGTCGGGTTCCTGACATTATTCCGGCGACACTGGGTGCTGACTTCTGCCCTTGCCCTCCCGCTTGTTCTCATGACGGCATACCTCCTTGCGAGTGGGCTGACCTTTTCTCCGCGGTTTTTCGCGTTGGCGTTGCCCATTGGCATACTCTGCGGCGTGCAGGGGCTGTTTAGCGCGGTCGAATGGATCTTAAAGAGAGCCCCAAAGGAAAGTGCGCTTACCACGCGCTTATCCACGGCCCTAGTCTTGATGGGTTGCGGCGTCTCTTTGCTTTCACTGCGGCACTATTACTCGGTGCCGAAGCAGCCGTACAGTGCCTCCCTCAGATATCTGGAGTCGCAACGCAAGCCCGGGGAGATCGTCATTGTGATTCATTTGGCGGAGAAGGGCTATTTGTACTACGGGAAGCGTTTCGGCATTGAACCAGGAAAGAGCTACTTTTTCGTGCGGTCGGTGGAAGCGTTGGACGAGGTTCTCTCGTCCCACCCGGGACAGCGCACCTATTTGGTCACCACCTTCCCGCGGTTTCTGGAACTGCACTCGCGCGAGCTTGCTGGCCGGGTCTCATCGGACTGGGAAGTTGCTCAGAAGTTTCCGGCGACGGTGGGCGACGGAGCCATCACGGTGTGGAAGCCGCGCGAGCAGTAAGCCGGATTGGAGCAAGGTCCGCATTCATTAAGTGGGATCGGCATGATGAGCTGTCACCTCCTCGGGTGGATCTGATGTGGCAAGGGGCGCTCCGTACAACCACTATCGTGCTTGCCGCGGCTGCCTGCTATGCAGCGGTAGGATTTGTCTATTTGGTGATTCCTCTCGGGCATCGATGGGGCGAAGCGCTGCTCGGAACGTCGATTTTCCCTCACGATGCCGTCCTGAACGCGGGAATCCTGGAATGGGGATTCCAAAGCCTGTGGTCGTCCGATCTTCGCCTCTTCGACTGGCCGGCTGGATTCCCTCTGAAGAACAGCTTGGCGATGACGGAAAACCTGATCGGCTGGCAAGCCATGTATAGCCCGATGCGCTGGGCCGGTTTCAGCATTCCGGCGGCCTATAACACCATCCTCGTTTTCTCACTTGTGGTTTCGGGGATAGGGGCATTTCTCTTTGCCCGACGCCTTGGAGCAAATCCTTATGGCGCCATGGTGGCCGGGTTTATCTTTGCCTTCGTTCCCTTTCATCTGGCCCACATGGTTCACCTTCAAAGTATGGCCGTGTGCTGGTCACCTTTCGCCTTATATTTCCTGGACCGTTTCCTGGCAACGCCGACCAAAGGAGACGCAATAGGCTTGGGCGCGAGCCTGTTGCTCACCGGGCTCTCCGGGGTCTACTTCGCTGCGTTTCTTGTGCTGATCGTCCCGACCTATGTGTTGGCTTGCCGTGTGTTTGCAAGGCATCATCTCCAGTGGAGGAACCTGGCTGGACTGTTGGCCACCGGTACTTTGGTGCTGGTTCTTCTCGTACCCGTGGCGATACACTACATCCGGTATGGCCGCGAAGTCGGTGTTGTGAGCTCAGCCGGGTTGATCATCCGTTCTTCGCTCGCCGTTCTGGACCTGTTTCGCGTACCCTCCTGGCAAGCGGTCTGGTCGGGGACGCAGTTGACTCGAGATCCCCGCTCCACCGAAGCCTTTCCCGGCCTGGTTGCACTGTTGCTATTCGTGGCCTTCTTAATACTGAAGTGGCGTGACGTCGAGTCCCGGCGGACCGCGAAGATGCTCCTGGTGTTATGCCTCATTCCCCTCGTGCTGTCCCTCGGTCCCGTTCTGAAAATTCAGCCCGACGCCCCGTGGAGAGTGGCGGGATATCCGATTCCACTGCCCGGAGTCATTTTCCTTGCCGTGTCGAACCTGCGGGTACCTATGCGCATTGCCCTTTACTTTTTTCTTTTTGGTGCGGTGCTCGCCGGGCTGGGTCTCAGCGCAATCGTTGACCGCCTCCCAACGAGGCTAAGGTTTCCCATTGCATTCGTCATCGTTTGTCTGCTCTTTATCGAGTACCGCCCCCAATCGTGGTTTGCGGCTCAATCGGTCTCCCTCGCGGCGCCACTCGCACTTTCAGAAGCTTATCCGTTTCTCCGTTCCGAAGGTGACGCCGGCGCGGTGGTGGAACTGCCCGTGGCCAGCCAGAACGGCTACCGCACCCCTCTGCGTCATCGTTACATCTACGGTAGTATCGGCCATCATCGCCGCGTGGTGAGCTACATCGGTGGCCTGTTGGCACCGCGAGCCATACGCCAGCTGGAGGAAGCTGTTCAGCAACTCCCCTCGAACGCAGCGCGCGAATCCCTCGTGGCGGCCGGAGTCACGCGGCTAGTCCTACACAAGAGTCTGATGCCGCTCGACGAGGCGACCCGCTGGCTGGTCGCCCTGGACCGTGCGGGGTACCGAAGGCTTCACGAGGGTCCGGAGGCGGTCGTCTATGATCTGAATTCTTCCCCGCAGTCACAACCCGGGTCCACAGTTTTCCCCTACAGTATGGGGGGACAGGATAAGCGCGCGCCCGATTAGGATCGACGGCCCTAGCTATGGAGCACTGCATGGAGTGGGACAAGGCAAACGCGGAGCAGGCTCGAAACGCCGAGAGTTTCGACCGCATGGCCGAGCGGTACATGTCTCTCTACCAGGAGAACTCCGCGGTTGGGATGGGGTTTCGTCTTCGCAAGCAGCGCGTTCTTGAGCTGTTTGACCAGTCCGGCGGCACAGTGCTGGATGTCGGTTGTGGTCCCGGCGTGTTTGCCGAGGATCTCCTGGGCCGGGGTTGCACATACTGGGGCATCGACCACTCCGCCAAAATGATGGAGGAATGCCGCAGGCGCTTCGGGGAGCGCCCCCACGCCCATTTTCTGGCCGCTTCCGGGGAACACCTGGCATTCCCCGACCAATCGTTTGACGCGGTACTGTGTGTCGGAGTATTGGACCGCACGCCCGCCCTTGACCCATTGCTCGCGGAGCTAGTGAGAGTTCTGAAGCAGGGCGGTACACTCTTGCTTACCTACTCCAATGCCAGCAACCCGTACTTTCTGTGGCGAGATTTCGTCGTTGAACCGTTCGTTTCCTTGCTTCGGTCAGTTTACGATCTAGTATCGGATAAGCCACGATTACCGACCAGCCCCCGGCACCGGCTCTACTTCGAGCGCATGCTGGTGCGCACACTGGTAAACCATCGGTGCCGTGTGGAGCGAACCCTTTATACGGGGTACAACCTGTGTCTGCCTCCCCTCAACAGGATGCTCCCTCGCTTTGCTACTTCGACCATGGAGAAGCTCGAAACACTTCGGGACACCAGGCTCCGGCGCATCGCCAGCATGGGTATCCTGAAAGCAAGAAGGTATCGAGAATGGCCACCCTCGGAGAGTTCTTGAGTCGGGAAAAGATCGAGGGGACAGGCGAGGCAGTGAACTGTTTGCAAACGAAAAGTGAATACACCCCAACCCAGGCTGTTTCGCTAACCCGGGTGGTCATGTACTGGAAGGCACTGGAGTACGTCGGGCTAGCCGCCTTTATAGTTTTGGTCCCTCGCCTGATGGGTCCCGAGCGCTATGGCCGATTCGCCGCGGTAGTTTCCCTGTTGGTCTTGCTGATCACCGCCAGCGGGCTGGGCGGAATGACGGCCTTCGGACGCTTCGTGCCGCAATACCTCGCCGCGGGCGACTGGTCCAAGGCGCGCGCCCTGTTCGTCCAGCTCTTCTGGGCTCGCGCTGGGGTCAGTATCCTGCTCGCGGCCGGGCTGTTCCTGTTCTTTCCCGTGCTGCTGCCCGGGATCTCCGGGGGCACGCAGCTCGCCGCCGCCTCGGCCCTCGTGGCCGGAGCAACGGCCAGTAGCTGTTATCAAGTCTTTTACGGTTTGAACGATCTGGGGAAATGGAGTTGCCAGGACGCACTGTTCCGTTTTGTCCTGATAGCTCTCCTCTTTCTGCTGGGTGGGATTCAGAACCTCAACCGTGCCATCAATACACTTCTTTTCGCGCAAGTCGCATTCCTCCTGCTGGGCCTGGCTTGGACACGGAGGTTTTTCAACGGAGACCGATCCGCGTTGGGTTTTTCCTTCCTTTGGTCTCATCTTAGTTTTGGGATGCAGTTCTTTATGGCGAACTTGATGTTGATGGCCATCTGGCGCGGCGGTGAGGTCCTCATCCTGACCTTGTCGAGCAACGGAGCGGGGGCGGCTTACTTCAATGTGGCAAATTCAGCGATCCTGGCCCCGGCACTTCTGGTGCTCCAGTTTTCGGTGATGTTCGTGCCGTCGCTGACTTCGCTGCTTGTTTCCGGTGAAGAACAAAAACTGATTTCGTTTTTGGGCTATGTGCTCAAATATGCGACCATCGGCTCGTTTGGCGTGGCGATTGTCGTGTACGCGCTGGGAGATTGGGCGGTGCGGCAGCTTTTGGGCGCGGCGTTTCTCCCCGTTGTGGACAACCTGAGAATTCTGGCGCTCGGGCTTCCGGCCGTCGCCGTTTTGGGAACGGCTGGGTGCCAAGCCATTGTGTACAAGAGACCTTTACGCTGGCTCGCGGTTACTTTGGTCGCGTTGCTGTCTTTCCTCACCGCGGGTTTCTTCCTGATTCCCTTGCGCGGCGCCCTTGGTGCTTCCATGGGAATAACGCTCGCCTTGGCACTCGCTGCTGTTGTAGCGCACCTTCAACTCTCGTTAGGACCGGTATTCGCGGCGGCCCGGTTCTGGCGTCTCGCGCTCGGCGGCTTGGCGGCCGTGACCATCATGATTCAGCCGATGGGAGCTGCGCCGGTCATGGGCCTGCTGGCACTTCTTCTCTTTCTGACGATTCTCTTTTGGACCAATGTAGTGAGCCTGCACGAAGTGCGGCAGATTGCCCATGGGCTGACCACATGAGAGAGAGCCCCAGTTTGGAGCGTGGGCAAAGCGGCTGCCTGTGGCGACGTGTCTGGTTTGGTGTTTTGGTGTCGCGGGAAATCCCAGGAAAAACAGCATGAGGGAACAAGAAACACATCCCAAGCTCTCCGTGGTGATTCCCGCCTACAACGAACGGGCAACCGTCGAAGAACTCCCGTTGGCTGTTCTGTCCATTGAAGACATCCTATGAGCCAGTTTTCTGACGCCATCAAGCAATTCAGAGGACTGACTGATAACACCAGGGGTCAGTTTCTCCGATACATTTTTGTCGGTGGGTTTGCTTTCATCGTTGACTTTGGTTCGCTCTTCTTGCTCACCCATTTTTTCTCGATTCACTATCTCATTTCCGCAGCAATTGCCTTTATCCTGGGACTGGCAACCAATTATGTCCTCAGCATTGCCTGGGTTTTCAATAAGCGCGCTCTGCGAAGCCAGTGGTTGGAGATCGCGGTTTTCTCATTCATCGGGCTGGTCGGGCTGGGGCTCAACGAAGTGTTCATGTGGGCATTTACTGAGCTGGCCGGCCTGCCCTACCTTGTGTCCAAAGTGGTCTCGACCGTTTTCATTCTGATTTGGAATTTCGCGGCGCGGAAGAAAATCCTATTCACGGGATCCGAAGAAGACGAGTTGGCTTTCTCGGGGGTCGGGATGCTGAAGAGACTCGGCGTACGATCGGATGTGGGCAGCGCGGTAGGGCTTGCGCTGCTGGCATTCGTTGTCTACAACGCGAACCTGCGGTCCGTCACGAGTCTCGACACCTTCGCCACGCGCGTCCTCCCCATCAGCATCATCCGTGAGGCCAACCTATACTTGGATGAGTTCTCTTTCCTGCACGAGTACCCAAAGTGGCTCAAAACCGAGGAACCAAAGGCAGCGTACTGGGTCCGCAAAACTCGCGGGCACTATTTGTCCAACTACCCGGTGATGCCGGCCATCCTTTCTGTTCCTTTCTACGTCGTCCCCGTGTTGCTGGGATTGACCGAAGGACCTGTGTCCCCGATGGGATACACGCGCACGGAGATCGTGGCCACCCGACTCTCCAAGATCAGCGCTTCGGCAGCCCTGGCGCTCTCTGTCGGAATTGTCTATCTGACTTCGCTCCGCCTCACCACGCGCCGCGGCGCATTCTGGATCGCGCTCGTCTATGCCTTTGCCACTAGCTCTTGGTCCGTAAGCAGTCAGGGCTTGTGGCAGACGGCATGGAGCCAACCCCTGCTGGCACTGGCCCTCTACTGGTTCGTAAGGGGTAAAGAAAACGCGCGTTTCATAGTTTACGCGGGTATCCCCTTGGCGCTGGCGGTTAGCTGCCGGATCACGAACGCAATCTTCGCCGCCGTTTTCCTTGGATATGTGGTTTTGCATCACCGCTCCCGGGCAGTGGCCTTCCTAATCTTTCCGACGCTTCTCTGCGGGCTCCTACTTTCATACAATCTGTTTTACTTTGGGAATCTAACGGGGGGCTACACTGCTCTCGGCATAGAAGCGTTGTCATTTCTCCCACGAACTGATGCGTTTCTTGGGCTTCTATTTAGCCCCAGCCGGGGACTGCTGGTTTGCTCTCCCATACTGGTGTTTTCTGTTTGGGGCATGGCCATTGCTGTTCGCCGTCGGCAGGACCCGATGCTCAACTTCCTTGCAGTGGCGACAATCCTCACGATCCTTTTCTACTCCTGCTGGAGAGAATGGGATGGTGGGTTTTCCTACAGCTACCGATTCCTGGTGGATTTAGTCCCGGGCCTCTGTGTGTTTTTGGCGGTCGCCTGGGATAGGATTGCCGCTCATCGCTGGAGGTTGGGGTTGTTCTTCGCGGCGGCGGTTTTCTCGGTTTTCATCCAAGTGATTGGGGCCTTTTTCTTTCCATGCGGTTGGTTCGGTACGCCCGTTCAAGCGAACTTGCACCGGGAGCGTTTCTGGGACTGGAAAGACTCGGAGTGCCTGCGTTGTCTGCGAGCGGGCCCCGTGGAGCCGGATGGCCTGCGCTTTCTACGCAGCCTGCGTGAGAAATAAGGAAGGCTCGGAAGCCCGCGTTTGAATCGGAGCAACGCCCGCAATCTCTGACGCTGCGGATTTTCGTCTGAAGGAATTCCCAGAGAGGAGTGCGCCGTGGATTTTTCGTGGAGTGAAGAGCAGATCCGGCTGCAGAAGTCCATTGTCGAGTTCGCGCAAAAGGAACTGAATGCTGCCCTGAGGGAGAGCGACCATGCTGGCACCTTCCCCGGAGAGAACTGGAAGAAGTGCGCCGAGTTCGGCATCCTGGGCTTGCCCATGCCGGAGGAGTTCGGCGGGAGTGGTCTGGATCCGCTGACCATCATGCTCGCCCTGGAAGCGCTCGGCTACGGATGCCGCGACAACGGCCTGATCTTCGCTCTCAACGCTCAGATGTGGGCAGTGCAGACGCCGATTCTTCGATTTGGCTCGAAGGAGCAGAAGGAGGCCTATCTTGCCAGGCTGGTGAACGGAGATTGGATCGGCGCCCACGCGATCTCCGAGCCGGACTCTGGCTCCGACGCGTTTAGCCTCTCGACGCGAGCAGAAAAAGATGGCGAGACGTATGTCCTGAACGGAACGAAAACCTTTGTCTCCAACGCCCCGGTTGCCGACCTCTTCCTTGTCTTTGCCACGATCGGAAAGGATAAGGGTTTCCTTGGGATCACCGCGTTTCTAATCGAAAAGGGAACGCTGGGTCTCTCTGTCGGAAAGCCGATCGAAAAAATGGGTCTGCGCACCTCGTCGATGGCCGAGGTCACTCTGGAGAACTGCCGGGTGAGCGCGGCAAACCGTTTGGGACGGCAGGGCAACGGCGCCACCATTTTCAAGCACACCATGGGCTGGGAACGGAGCTGCATCCTAGCCAGCTACATCGGGACGATGCAGCGGCAATTGGAGCTTTGCGTTGAGTATGCGAAGACGAGAAAACAATTCGGCCGGGCGATTGGCAGCTTTCAATCGGTGGCCAACAAGATTGTGGATATGAAGGTCCGACTCGAGACCGCTCGCTTGCTGCTCTATCGTGCAGGCTGGCTCCGAGCGCAGGGAGAGGAAGCCGGCCTGGAGATCGCCTTGGCCAAGCTTTACCTGAGCGAATGCTGCATTCAATCGTCTCTCGACGCCGTGCAGATTCACGGTGGATATGGCTACACGACGGATTTCGGGATCGAGCGAGATTTGCGCGATTCGGTGGCCAGCCGGATCTATTCGGGCACGTCGGAAATCCAGCGCGAAATCATCGCGCGAGCACTGGGCCTATAGCAGGCCATGCTCGGGGCAGGATCTTATCTCTGGGCGGCCAGCGCCGGCTTGTCCGTCTTGCCCGTGGAAGTCTTGGGAAGATCTTCCCGAAACTCAATGGCTTCGGGAACCATGTAGCTGGGGATTTTTTCCGCACAATACCGCTGTAGCTCTTCGACGCTCACGGCGGCCTTTTCCTCCAGGACGACAAAGGCTTTGATGCGATTTGTTATCGTCTCGTCCGGGATGGCGACGGCAGCCGCTTCCTTCACGGACGGGTGGCTGTAAAGCACGGTGTCGATCTCACCCAACTCGATCCGGTAGCCGCGGCTCTTGATCATATGGTCGCGCCGCCCAAGGAACAGGTAGTTCCCCTCTTCGTCGAGCGTCACCAGATCGCCCGTGTTGTACGCGATTTCCTCGAAGTGAGGCTGCACGGGATTCCTGACAAACGACCGGTTGGTCTTTTCCAGGTCGCCCCAGTAGCCTTGCGCCACGCAGGAGCCTCGAGCGTAGAGTTCTCCCACCTCCCCGGGACGCATCACGATCTCTCCTTCGTCCGTAAGCGCGAAAACTTCCATGTTCGAGCACACTTTGCCGATCGGGATTGGCTGGACTCGACCGGCAGGCAGCGGCGGTACTCTGTAGTACGTGATGACGTTTGTTTCGGTGGGACCGTACAGGTTGTAATACTCCGGATGCGGAACAAGTTCCATCAACTGCCGCAGAAACTTGACGGGAAAGACCTCGCCAGCGAAGAGCACAGTGCGAAGATTGGAAAACCGAAAGCGCTCAAGCCGGCCATGCAGGACCATCATGGTGAGGACGGATGGCACCGAATACCAGACGGAGATCTGATCCTTCTCGATCCACTCCGCAAGACGCACCGGGAAGGTGGACAGCCCTTCCGGCACGAGCACCAACATAGCTCCGGCTTTCAGCGCGACAAAGATGTCAAAAATCGAAAGATCGAAGTGCAACGGGGCATGGCTCGATAGGCGGTCGCGACTCATCACCTGGAACGTGTCGTGCGCCCAGTTTACGAAAGTGAGCGACGTGCGATGGGAAATCATCACTCCCTTCGGGACGCCGGTGGAACCGGACGTGTAGAGAACGTAGGCGAGGTCGGTCTCAATCGTTGAGTTTCCTGGAAGCGTAGCATCGGCCCTGGCAAGCACGCTCGACCACGGCACCGGCTTGGCAGGGATTTGCGGCCCGGCCGCTGCGTCGGTGAGGATGACCGCTTCCAGGGGACTATCCTGGGGAAACATTTCTTCCACGCGGATTGCATTCTTCGTGGAAGTAAGCAGGCAGCGGATCCCGCAGTTCCGGATGATGTAGGCAAGACGCGCCGCCGGCGCATTCGGATCCAGAGGGACGTACACGCCCCCGGCTTTCAGGATGCCCAGGATGCTGACCATGGAAGGAATGGATTTGTTGATGTAGATGCCGATCCGGTCCCCCCGGCGGACTCCGTTCTCGATCAAAGTCCAGGCCAGCCGGTTGGTGAGTGCGTCGAGCTCCTGGTAGGTGAGGCGCTCGTCCAGGAAGACAACCGCGTCCTTGTCCGGGTGCCGCGCGGCTGACGCGATCAGAAGGTGCTGCAGCAAATAAGCCATGGAAGGAATGCGCTCAGTTCAGGCTGCCGCCTGTCCAGCTCTTGAAGAACGAACTGGGAAACAAGGTCACCTGGGATATGTTCATTGCGACCCCCGGCTGACCGGCCTCTGTCAGCACGGAGTCGGTAACCTCAATCACCTGCACGCCGTTTTGAAACCCTTGGAGCAGGTTCCCGCGCGCTTCGATGCGTATCCGATCTCCCGGCAGCGGCTTTGCTGCGGAAACTGCGACGAGCACTGGCGCGCCAGTTGCTCCGTCTCGCTTCAGCACCCACTCGCCTCCGGAAGTGCCCGGCTGCCAGGCGAGGCCATAGCGTAGCCCATCGCTGACTCGTCTGCGCACGAAAACTTCGTAGAGGGAGTTCGCGTCCACATCCCGGGAAATTTCGCCTTCGCTGAACTGGTTCGCTGAAAAAACGGCAGCCCCCCAGGCCACAATCCCCAGTCCAAACAGCGGCCCGGACTGGGATCTCATGCCCAAATCGCTGTTATTGATGATGGCCACGTCGCCGATGTAGATGGTCCAGTTTCCACCCAGGGAGGGCCGCTCGAAATCATCGACGACGAAGTCGGGAAGCGGCGTTGGGTTAGGCGACGGATTCGATCCGCTTCCGCAGCCGACAAGCAAAAGAACCCAAAAGAAGAGCAAATATCTACTCCAACAGCGCACCCAGGCCCCCCAGCTGAGACAAATCATTCTAAGCGCAAGCCTCAAAAAAGCAACAGTCCGGTTAAATCTCATTCACATGGGTAGCGATCGTCGAGGGTTTTTCGAGCAGTGTCGCCATTGTCTTTAGGTTCGCTCTTCAAACCAGTGAGCCAGAAGGTTCTGGACCGGATAAGCCTCCAGTCGCTTAACATAGTTGCAAAGAATTGCCTCGACTGTCCCGCTCTACGATTTTCCGTTGTCTGCACGGGAAGGGCTCTTCCATGCCTAAATCCGCGAGGGCTCAATGGCTTAAGTTTCGGGCGGCTTGAAGGCATTGGCCGTCAGGTCACCCAGAAGCGAATGCCACAAGTGGCTTGGGCTGTTCTCGACGAAGCTGACAACCTCCTTCATTTTCTGAAGCACTGCCGGGTTATCGTCATCGTAGACATCGCCTTGCAGTAGCTTGAGCGTCTCGAGCTTGTAGCGTTTGTCGAGAATGAACGCCGTGAACACAGCGTTGAGGCGATAGTAGACCGTGATGAACTCGTACCAGTTCTTAGTGCCTCGTCGGATCGTTTCCTCGAAGGTCTTAAACGAACTACGCGAGAAATCTCCCTTTTCCAAAGCGCCGATGAGGTCACGACTGGCGAAGCGCGAGCTGTTGAGCGCGATGCTGACGCCCGTCGAGAAGATCGGATCGACGAATCGTCCGGCGTCGCCCACCAGCACGAAGCGGTCGCCGGCGAGTTGTTGCATGGCGTAACTGTAGTCGCCCTCGTCCGTGAACGGCCGAAGCTGCTTCGAGCGCTTGAGGCTCTCGCAGATCTCGGGACGCGTGCCTATGGCATCCCAAAAGAACTTCTCGCGCGACTCCCGGGACTTGGCGAAGTTTTTCTTCTGCGTCACTACGCCGATACTCGTGATGTCCTCGGTGATCGGGATCTGCCAGACCCATGAGTTCGAGATCGGCAGGAAATGGATGTAGATGTAATTCTCCTCAAAGCCGCGAGGTTTGCCGCCTGCTTCCTGGTTCTTGGCTGGATCGATGCGCGCGAACCCCACTCCATGCATAGGCTCTTTGGCGGTGTTCCACGATCCGCGGTCGTATCCCTCGAACCAGGCGTGGATGGCGTACTGGTCGAATACCGTGTCGCGGACCTTGAGCTTGAGCTGGTTGCCGAGGAATGTCTTGCGTCCGCTGGCGTCCACCACCATGCGCGCGCTGAGATCCATCTGCCTTTTGCCCATCTGGAATTGGACGCGTGGGCAGGTTTCCGAAAAGTCCACGCGTCGCACACTTACACCTTCGTAGACGGCTGCGCCCAGCTTACATGCGTGGTGGAGCAGCAGATTGTCGAACTTGCCGCGGTCCACATGATAGGTGTAGTTCTGGTCGACGCCGGGTTGTTCCCGCTCGCCGAACCGGATGTCCGCGCGGCAATCAGGCTCGAGGCCGTAAAAGTCGTCCGCAAAGCCGGCGGGATAATTGGTGGCGGTGGTCCATGCTGCGCCGTACTTCCGTGGAAACTTGTTGCTTTCCATTTGCTCCAGGAAACCCAGCTCCTTGAAGACGCGGGTCGAAGCGGGAACCAACGATTCGCCGACGTGAGGTCGCGGGAACAGTTCGCCTTCCAGGATGACGGAATTGATGCCTGCCTTTGCCAGGTAAGCTCCCATGCTGGACCCCGCCGGTCCGCCCCCGATGATCGCGACGTCGAAGTCCACTTCCGCCGATGCTGCCAATGGTCATTTCCTCCGAGAGTTGCCGTTAATTCGACAAACAATTGAGGTTACCACGAACTCTTCCTGATGTGAACGCCGAACCGTCCGCGGGATCGCCTACTCACATCATATCCCCCTGGCGGAGTTGAAGTGTTTGAGCGAGAAGAGGGAGTTAGAGATAGCCGGCTAGAATCGTCGCACCACGGCTACTTCCGCCCGTTTTTCCGATGCGTGAAACGAAGAACCCCTATATATCCTATATATTCGTTACCTCCGGTTGCTTTGTCGAGGTCGAAGCCGTAAAAGATCAAGGACTTGTCTTTGGTGAAGAAAGCCCTCGCAAACGGCTTCCTATTCTTGCCGTCCGCGTCAACATCGTACACGTCCGTGACCAAGAGCTCGCGCACACCCCCATTAAATCGCGGATGTCACCATCAGACGCCAGCATCTCGCGTTGCTGTTCGATCATACCGACCAATTCCCTTCTGAGCGCAGAGTCCTCTTCAATACGTTTTTCTAGGGCAGCCGTTCTGAGAGCTTCCTTCGCATGCTTTCGACAGCTCATTGACTCCTTGACGCCAACTACTGACGTCACTCTCGGCTTGGGTCGCATACAAACGGAAGGAAACCTTCCTCGGCCTGTTCCAATACAAAATAGCACTCAGACCACACGCCAGCAGAAATCTGCCGCATACCGCAAAACCAATGTAATCTTGGTAGAGATATCTGGCGTTGGTTTCCGCCCCTCAAATCCTCACTTCTCATGCCGGGACCGCGCCAGCAAACTCACGTTCATCTCTCCGTGTTCCGCTGCAGCTGTCACCTTCGGGAAGACGCTGCAGTAGTCTTCTCTTCGCGCCTTCCTGGTCCCAAGATCTCGCCGTGGGAGTTGCTCCGGAGGCATTGTCCGGCGCAAGAGCGGCCATCGCAGCAATGTCGAGTTTTCACCAATAGGGACGTGGCGCGGAGTTACTGCGCTCGCGCCGAATCATTCTCAGGGTCAAACCGGTCAGGGAATTCTCCGGCTTAAACTCGTCACCGTACGGATTGAAGTAGATCGGGAGCGTAGACTCGATTGAAAATAGAGGAGCGAATGCTCTACGTAATGCTTCTACGAGCGTCTCGCTGAGATCGATCTTCTCTGGTCCGGTCAGATTGCTTTCCGAACTCACCTTGTGCATCATTAAAAAGTGAGCGCCGCTACGGCTGCAATCTGCGAGCGCATGCACGAACGACTTTCGGAAGGCGGCCGGAAGGCCATGATAACAGCCTCGATCAATTAGTACGTCAAAGCTGTCGCGCGTGAGGCTGCCGGAACAAACGTCGAGCACCTGAAAACGCAGACGCTCGCGCGCCGGATATTTGGTGTTCGCCAGTTCGATCGCCGGGGCTGCAAAATCCACTGCGAGAACGTCGAAGCCGGCGCTGGCCAGGTAGGCCGCAATTTGGCCGCTTCCACAACCAATGTCGAGAGCCTTTCCGTTCGGCTTGAACCAGCCGCTCTCCACCGCAGCTCGCACGGACTGCGGGATGGTGCCCTCTGGCAAATGCCAAGGTACTTGGTCGGACTCCAATCTTCCGCTGGCCCAGCCTTTCGCGTAGTGGCGACGTCTCATCGCCTCGTGAACCGAGGGCAAGAGCCACTCGAGCGTCTTCTGACGTGCGCGTTTGAAAAGGCTATCTTTCAAAGCCATGGTCGGGATGGGTTTCCGATCCTCGAGATAGAACTGCAGGCCTGATATTGGCGACTGGCTGCGTGAACCGCAGCTGGACGTTCTCGTTCCCTGGTATCAAGCAGTCTTCGAGCCGCACGCCGGCAAAGCCTTGCATGTGATCGAAAGTGCCATACAAGAGCTCACTCGTGCCGGGCATGAAAGGCTTCAGCAAAATCGCCAACACGCGCAACATTTCAATGAGGCGCCTTTTGCTGATGGCTGGTTCAACCGTCGAGTCGAGATACTTGATCGCGGGATCCAAGAGTTTTTTCCAGATCGTATCAAGCACCTTTTGATACTGAAACTCCTCTATCCCAGTCCGAATTGCCGCTATGACGTTCGCGAGGTCGATTGTTCCAAACACCTCGTAAGCGCTGAGGGAGTGAGGTTCGACGATGTCATTCTCAGGATGCTGAAGACACAACGCGACAGTGCGCAGGTACAAGAGTTCCAGCTTGTCCGTCAGATCGCGCGAACATCGATCGCGAAAATCCGACAAGCTGAAATCGGAGTCTTGATCGAACGGACAGACGCGCATAAGATAGTAACGCAGAGCATCAATGCCGAACTGATCCGTCAACTGTGTAGGACTCACGCCATTCCCAAGCGTTTTGGATAGTTTTTCGCCGTTCCAGGTCAACAAACCATGCACTTGAAGGCGTTTCGGCGGTTCCAATCCGATGGCCATCAGCATCGCAGGCCAGAGGACCGCGTGGTACCACAAAATGTCTCTCCCGACGATCTGGATGCGGGCTGGCCAGCAGCGCTCTAGTTGCTGCGCGTCTGTGCCGTAGCCCACTGCGGTTATGTAGCTCAGGAGAGCTTCAAACCAGATCCAAATAGTTTCGTTTTCGTCAAATGGCACCCGCACACCCCACGGAACATTTCCGCGCGTAACCGGAATGTCTTCGAGACCCATTTCGAGCCAAGCGCGTACTCGATCCCGGGCGCTCTTCGGATAGATCAATTCCGCGCGTTCTGCGTACAGGTTCAAGAGACGCTTCTTGAAGCGAGACAGAGCAAAGAAATAGCTTGATTGAACAGGCTGGAGGTACTGGCTTTCATGCTCTTCACACTTTCCCGCAACCAAATCGTCGGGTCGTTTGAACTCCTCGCAGCCAGTGCAGTAAAGGCTCTCATGCGATCGTTTATAAAATAGGCCCGCGCGGTGCAGTTCCTCGATATAGTGGCGGCACCCTAGCTGATGCCGCGAACTGGACGTCCGGAAGTAATGGTCGTGCTCGACCTCCAAAGTCCGCCAGACCATCTGGAGCTGCTGCGCCCGCTGATCTACATACGTTTGAAGTGAGAATCCCCCATCCTTTGCGCGCAGGAGGACCCGGCCCGGGTGTTCGTCACTGCCAAGTAGCAAACGGGTTGTTTGACCCTGCATACGTTGATAGCGAGTTTGTACGTCGGCACCGATCTTTTCAAAAGCCCCGCCGACATGTGGATCGCCAATCGGGTAGTCGATGGCGGTCGTGATGTAGAATTCTTGATCCATAGGTACTTAAGCAAGCCGGGCCGTCGCCTTAAAGGTTCGGTCTAAGAAAGCCGAGTTTGAGTGCGTAGCGTGCTCGGACGCGTGCGGCAATTCGCCAGTGCCGCAGCCCACGCTTCCAGCGCCGAATATCCCAGCCATAGTACCGCAGCCTGTGCAGCACGCGGCCGCCTACGCCATGCCGTACCACACGCGTGACCGTGCGGCTTTCGATATCCGGAGCTACACGCTCGTAACCGAGCGCCTTCATGCCTGCCGCGCAAGACGCCTCGACGAGAGCGATATCCTCTTTCGACATCCGAATGAACTCGCCGATCGCTTCGGAGTTCAGTGGGCTGAACAGGTGGCGATGGTGGGCTGCCGGATACGAGCGCTTTGGGGTGTGTTCGTAAAACTTCAACATTTGGGGCTCGAATTTCACGCCCAAATATGAGCACACGGCCTCCAGCGTGGACTCCGGACTCCGAACGAGATCCTCATAACACACTAGGTGAATTCCACGGGAAGCCTTGCAGAAGGCAGAGTACGCGTTGTTCCACGATTGGATTGCTTCATCCACGCTGAACCCAAAGCCCTCGCGATGCGCCAAAGCCAGATCTCTAGGATCGCGCAGGGTGAACACCACTGGGCTATCGGGGAATTTTTCAAGAATTCTCGCCAGGTGCAGATAATGCTGCGACGATCGCTCACCCGCTAGCCGCTTACCCTTCCGCTTTACATATAATTGTAAGTGCACGCGAAGTACTTCTTCAAAGTCACGGGTCCGAAGCGCGGCGAGAATGGCGTCCGGCCCCGCCGAGTCCACTTCATGCAGGTGCAATATTTCATCGAAGTCGCGGACCAGACGCCGCATATTATGCGCTTTTTGGAGATCGCCATAAAAACGCTGGTTCGGTCCAAAGTGCAAATAGTAGTGAGAACCCCGACACACGGCGATCTCGGAATGGCTATCCAGGATGAGTGACAGGAGATTAGTGCCGGAGGCCTCGCAACCCATGACGAAAAAAGGAGGGCGCACGGACTCGGGACCTTGCAGATCACCTGCCACCGTTTTGGGCTCCGCGTTTTTCATCAGTAGTAATCATCCTCCTCGGCAATTGCGACGTCTGCATTCCGCTCCAGCCGCGCTTCGTGAAGATATCCTTGGCGGCGGTTTTTGATCCGTGCGACCAGATCGTCGTCCAACTTGGCAGGGAGATTCCTCGCGGCTTCGATTAGTTCCGGCGCCTCGAGGAAGAAGACATCGCCAGAGCTCAGGCTTCCGATTTCGATTAACCGCCGCTCGATCTCCAAAAAGAGACGGCGAAGCGGGTATGAGTACTTCAGCCAGAGAACATGATGATTCTCTCGTTCAACATTGAGATCGTGGAGGAAACGCACGGCGTGATTCATTCCTTCGAAACGTTGCGCCGTCTGGGCCAGGGCAGCATGGAACCCAAGGGCCAGCAAGTTGCGCTTCAGGTTAGCCTCGTAATCCACTGGGGTGTGGGGCTCTGTCTTCAGCGCGGTTGCGACCACGCGCTCCGGGGTGTCCCAAGGTTCGAATAACAGGTCTCGATCCCGCATCCAGTGCCACTTTGCGAGGTGGGCTTCGATTTGCCGCGCGATCTCTGAGACTTCGCCGCGTTCCATTGCCGACATCGCGGCCTTAGTTGTTCCGAGTCCGGCCGAGTCGAGAAGCTGACGCAGCGTCCCGACGTCCGCCACGTAGGCTCCGCTGAGCACAGGCGTGGTAGGGGCGACCAGGGCAACACTGGTTGGCCAACGGACACACACTGGCGGCGAAGAAAGGCGTTTCAGATTGTCGTTGACGGTTTCTTCGATAAATGGATAGAGAATGTCATCCCCCTGAGCCTGAATGAACCAGCACAGGGCAAAGAATTCGACCCAGCGCGGCCACCACGATGAAATTAGTGCCGCGATTTGCCCCGGCTCGATGCGCGCGAGTTCCTCATCGGTCGCCGGGAACAAAATGAGCACTTCCGCCAAATGCTCGTACGATGCACGAACTCGGCGCATCAAATCCGCCATATAGCGTGTATCCCAGGTCGCATCGACCAAGGCTCGCCAGACCTTTGCGAAGGTATCCGCTCTAAAATAGTAACGGCATTTGATCCACTTTGTATACAGTGGAGGTAATTTACTAAACCGTAATACTCTCGGAATCATCTCGAAGCCGGGCTGCACGAGGGACTTCAGCAAGGTTGAAATCACCACTTCGGGTCGCACCTCCAGCCACGCGAATTCTCCGGTCTCTTGGTCCGTTGCAAATTCTCCGTGGTAGCGGCCATATTCGGGCAACATCGTCCACCATCTGCGCCGCCGGGAAACCAGAGGCATCGTGGTGATCCGCTGGTCGGGCCGGTGCCCAAAAAACCGCATGGTGTCGTATGCCGCCTCTTTTGCAGCATCAATTCCCCCAAGAATGCCCGTGCCATTCGACCCCTCGGCGAGCGCAGCGGCGGCAACGGGACGCGCCGGGACTTCCGATGGATCGGTAAGAATACGCAGCGGTGCACCTGCTCGGTTGACCGATTTGTTGACTGCCGACGCGAGATCGCGATTTTCGACCAGAACGTAGAGAGACTCAAGTCTTTCATTCTTCGCCAGCCGGGCCGCATGCTGGAAGTAAGCGTCCAATCGCGCCGAGAGCTCCGACTCAGTTAACGCTTCCAAGTCGAACCATAAACCATGCGGGTCGCTTCTGAGGTCGAAATCGGGCGTCAGTGCCGCGAACCGAACGTTTGCCGGCACCCCGGAAAGACCGTTGACGCTTGGAATAATCGGCACAAAGCCTCGGGTGGGCCCGACGCTTTCGCTCCATATGGACCAAAGGTCGCGCCAATTTAAGGCGCGGGAAGATTCAACGCGTATGTTTACCTCTCCGGAGTAGACGACGCCACGGCCGCCGTCGACCGTCACCATATCGCCTTGACGGCACGTTTGGCTGGCGATTTCAGTCCCGACCACACACGGTAAGTCAAGTTCACGAGAAACGATTGCAGCATGGCAGATCATCCCGCCGACGTCGGTTACTATCGCCGCCGCATTCCGCATCGCGACCACCATATCTGGATTGGTCATCGGAGTAACGAGCACTTGGCCACGCCGGAGTCGCAGCGCCTGCTCGATGTTGAAGACCAGATGGGTCTCGCCACTTCCGATTCCCGGACTCGCAGGTGTCCCGGTCAACATGGGCGGCATGCCGCCGACAGACGGCAGTCGGCCAGCATCTGCCACATCCGGCAAAGTTGTGGTGATCGGCCTGGACTGGACGAGATGTACACGATCTTCATAAATGACCCATTCCACGTCTTGAGGACCGTCGAACTCAGCCTCCAAAGTACCAGCGAGGCGGGCCAGTTCTTGGACATGGGCGGGCTTGAGCGAGCTTTCGATAGCAGATGCGTGCTGGCGGTCTTTGAGCCAGAGCTTTTCTGGTGTAACTTCGCCTTTGACGAGCTTCTCGCACCCCCCGTTGACATGCTCTATCAACGTCCGCCGCTCCCGCTCTGGATAAGTAGTGAACATCACACCGGAGCGACTTGCTTCGAGGAAACGTTGTACAACCACGCCCATCGCGGGAAGGCGATTCAGATTAACGAACTTGACATAGCTCAGTGCGCGGGGTGAGAAAACCGAGGACCAAACCTCAAGAACCTTCGATTCGAGAGATTCTGGGTTGACCACTTGCAGTGATTCAAAAATTCCAGCGAAGGAATGGGCTGCCCCGTCTTCCGAAGTCGCTGACGACCGGGCGATTAAGCCCACTGTGTTGTTGCTCCACAGACGGAGAATTTCAACCGAATCAGCAATAGCCTTGCGAACGTCGTGCGGCAGACTCCCTGACGCAAACCCTCGGCGCAAAATTTCTCCGGAAGCTTCATCCGGGCTGGTGCGAGTGACGGACGCTATCAATTTTTCCAGTGCATCGCTTAATCCGACGTGGCGGCATGTAGCGTAAAAGGCGTCCACCGTGACCACGAAGCCGGGGGGCACAAGGTGACCCTGGCTGACGAGACGACAGAGACTCGCGCCTTTACCTCCCAGTCGTGCTGCATCGGGCCGGCCACAGTCAAAGTGCACGACATATTCCGATCCCTTCATGGCCGTTCACTTTCCCAGTTGGCCGCGGCGCGTAACGGTTCCTTCGCTACCGTCGAGCTCAAGTAACTCACCATTTGTATAAACGGCCGTTGCATCTCTGAGGCCCACAATAGCTGGAATGCCAAACTCTCGAGCCAAGGTCGTCGCATGCTGTAGGAGCGACCCTTCTTCGAGAAGTACACCTGCCGCCGCAGCCATCAGCGGAGCCATATGCGGATGAACAATCCGAGCCACGAGAATGGAACCGCTCGGCATCGCGAGAGCGTCGGCGGCGGTGCGAATGACGTGAGCTTTACCGCAGGCTCTGCCAGGCGACGCGCCGCGGCCAACCCGTGCCGCATTCGGTTCTTCATTTTGGCGATTCATAGCTCCTCCCAAATGGCCTTGAGCCCTTCTTGCTCGACCCCGTGCCGGGAGAGATAGTCGCTATTCGCTATGTAACGTTGCCGCCGCGTTTCCGCGATATTGATGTCCTCTTTTGCTTCCCTCAATTCATCGAAGCTAAAAAACAATAGATCGGCGGCCGACAGGCCTTGACAACGGCCTTGTGCCGCCGCCAGGGCCTGCAAAACCGGCCGTGCTCCAACATAGAAAGCCCTTCGCACGCACCACGTTTGCCGTTCCAGAAAGTCGAGCCAGAAGCCGAGGACGCGTCTGAGGTCGCCGGTCTCCCGTGACTCCACCGCTTCCGCGGGTATTGCTTTCGAAGACCTTGCGGAGCGATTCAACTTGCTCTCGAGTTCGCCGGGATCTGCGCTTCCAAATGCTGTGCGCATCATCGAGAACACGTACTGAGGCCGTTCGTATCCCGCCGCCTCCCAAACCAGCGGCCCATTTCCGACCTGCTGACGACAGAAATCGCGCACTTGGTTAGCAACCGCTCGGTCGTGAATATGGGGCCACTCCTGCATCAGCCTCTCCGCCGAATAGTCCCTACTTCGGCAGGAGAGATAAAGCCTTGCCAGTTGATGCGAAAGTGCTGCCCCAGCACTTTGGTCTGGGAATGGAGGAACAGCGCCGGAAACCCGCGCTTGCAGCGCCCCAAACAATTCATCGGGTACGAATTTGCTCAAAATGCCGTAAGGAACGAATGACACGAGACTTGCTCCAAGGTCGCCGAGCAGTACTCGCAGCTCCGCCTCGGTCAGGGTAGACGGGGCCGCGGCGCAACGTTCCGACGCCGAAGTCAACGTCTCACAAGCCGTCTGATGAGCTCGTTCGACGGTTTCCAGGAATGGTGATGCGACACGTTCGCGCAGAGCGGCACGCATGAGATCCATGTGCGACGGGTCGATGAACAAGTCGCCTTCGTCGTCGAGCCACGCGGTCATACGTCCACCAGGCACCACGTCCTCGACCCCGATGAGCCGGGGTCCGTCAGCGATTCCATCGAAGATGGATCGTTGGAGTGGGAGGCCAACGATTTGGCGCCGATAGGGTTTCATGAGTCGCGGAACTCCGCCTCGGTTCTGGCTAGCTCCTGGGCAGTTAGCTTTGGAAATGCACCGCGCAACGCGGCGATTCTGCCGCCCGGTCCTAATGCGTCGAGACCCAAACGATTGGTGTCGCGCGCGTCATACGCAACCAGACTCACTTCTACAGGCTCGAACACGCAACCCGGAAAGCGCAGCACTAAGATCGCACCGTCTGCGTCGTCAGCCAGCATGTCATCTGGGATTCCAAACTGGTAGACGCCAGGCATGAGTTCCGGATTAACTTCGACGATGCCGCCAGCTTGGTGCTCTCCGAGTTTTCCGGGGAGGAGTGGGACTCGAACCGCTGCAGCATCTCCCTCGCGAATGTAGGCGGCGTAACTGCCCGCTGTCGTGCTGCTGAGACCTGGTTGGCCACCACCCGTACCGCGTGCGAAGAGCAGAACGCTTTTTCTCTTGGTGCCTTTCTTGAGCGTGAAATGCATTGTGTCATTCTCCGGTACGTTTGAGCGAGGTCTTGAGCTCCTGTTCCCCCTCCCGACCCAGAGCAAGTTCCATTTCTGTGAAACGGGGTAGCGCTTGCCGGAGGAATTGATGGCGCTCCTCGTCAGCTAGACTCTCCAATCCGATGCGCCACCCATCCTGAGGATCGTAGGCAACCAGATCGATATCGACTGGTTCGAACACGGCATCATTCCAACGCACCAGAATCATCACGCGCGTCGCGCCGTCTTGCAGTACATCGTCGGGCAGGCCAAGCTGGTAAACGCCGGGCATGAGCTCTGCATCCACCTCGACGAAACCCCCGGCAGTCCATTGGCCCAATATTCCAGGCGTGGCGTGTATCGGATGTGCCTGGGACTCTCCTTCTCGTATGTAAGCCACGGCGTTCGGCGAGTGAGCGGTGAGCCCCGGTTTGCCAGTTGCCTCATCGATTGCGCTTCGCGCATAAATCAACAACAGCTTTTGGCGAGTGCCTACTCGCAAGGTGAATCGATGTTCGACTGGCATGCCTTCTCTCCTTGAAGGTCAGAACTTCCTTTGAGAAACCATATGCGGGCAGTTTGATCAGTCGCAAAAAATCTCATGAGCAGTTTGGCGATCTTAGCGTTTCCCAATTTGCTTAAGTGGATCCCATCATGCTTAAAATCTCTTCGAGCCCAAACCAAGCGGTCGCGTTTCCTGCCTTCGGCTCCATTCGCCCAAAGGTATGGACCCCAAAGTAGCACTGGAGCCATCACGGGCCCGTCGAACGCATCGTGGATCAGAGAAATGTCGCCGTGGACTTGAGCTTGAATCAGCCAGCGTATTGCGAAGGCACTTTCATAAGCGTAAGGTTCGGGATTGAGCTCACTGTTAGCGTATCCGGCATAGACTCGGCTGGACAAGTAGGCCAATCGAAGATTCGGACAGCACACCTTTAATCTCTGGACTGTCGTGGCCATGTGGTTTTTGAGCGCCTCGGCGTGCCAAGGGAACTCGCCATACCTCGCAGGTCGCCAGAGCGCATGCTTCACCCAAGCTACCTGGACCTGCTCCATCGTTAGTCCGGACTGCGCAACCCGTTTGTTGAGGGTGAGCCAGGGCGGCCGATTTGGCGGGGTATTGCTCCACGCTGCGGCGTGCATCTTCATCTGCGCGCCGTTAGCGAAGCGGAGCGACGCCGCAGTTTGGGGAGCGGTTGTTGCCAGCCGGGTGAACTCCTCAAACTCCCACTCTGCATTCGACGGACCTATGGAGACAATTCCAATTAGACCTTCAACAGAGGGCTGTCCCGCTGGACAAAGTGGCCGGATTAGTTTGGAAGCCGCTAGTGCCGCGTCCAGATGTTGCTGCGGGGGATGATTCCGGTCGCCACCGTATAGGCCGCCGTCTTCCCCCTTATAGTCTTGCGCCTGCGACATATCAGTAAGAGGAACCTGTACGCTGTATTGTACCGGCCTGACCGAGACTGTCTTTGTTTCTTTAAGAGCGCTGGAGAAGGAGGTTCGTGGAATCGAATGTACGTGGCACTGCATGTCGGTAAGCCTCCCTCAAGGCACTCGGGATGCTCAGCCCTTCAGATAACGATTGTGCCGAGCAACTGGACAGCCGTTTGCACCGGACGTAGTCGCTACAAGCGTAGCACCCGTTGTTCAGGCTCTTCCTGCAAGGACTGGAACCATGAGCGAGAAAACGACAGCAAGTACAGCAGAAACAACACCTTACAACCGCCCGTGGCGGCCACAGGCCGCCACGGGCCTCCTCGTCGCCAAAATCCAAGGTCCGTTAAGCGAGGGATGGGCGAAGGCTCCAAGCCGAGAATTAGGGGCAGGAGAATTCTTTAGCCCATTTTGTGAACTTTACCCTCTCTCAGCTCAAGCAAGCGAAAAGGGGTACTAACTAAACAACCGAAAATAAATGACTTACGCGTAGTTGCGCTCCAGTGAATGGTATTCCACTTGCTGACTTATCCGGTAGCCTAGGATCATCTGGGAATTTGCACCGAGGGCAAGGAGTCACTGCGGGCCCTTTCTTGAGGATGTGGAAGCCTGCGGCAACATGCTGTTTGTCTCCGAGTAATCTTGCGGCGAGGAAGTCGCTTCAGGGAACGCAAAATCGCTTTTGCGCTCAGGAGCAACCTAACCTAAATGGAAAAGTTCGATGTGATTGTGATGGGCGGGGGCCCGGGCGGATCGTCTACTGCGACCTTCCTGGCGCAGAAAGGCTACCGGGTGTTGCTCCTCGAGCGGGAGCGCTTCCCGCGTTTCCACATCGGTGAGTCACTGTTGCCCGCCGGCTGGGAACTTTGGGGCAAACTCGGCGTTTTGCCGGAATTGGACGCAGCGGGCTTCACGATCAAGCAGGGCGTCAACTTCCGGATGTTCGGCGCGCCCACGGACTTGATTCTCCTCACCGCTGAGTATCCGCAATACTTCCCCCGCCCCTACGCCTTTCATGTGGAACGCGCGAAGTTCGACGCGATCCTCCTGAACAACGCCCGGAAGCACGGCGTGGACGCGCGCGAAGAATGGACGGCGAAGGACGTCCTCTTGGAGGGCGATCGTGCCAGCGGAGTTTTGGCAGGTCCAAATGGAAAGAAGGCGAAACCCATCTACGCACCCATCGTAGTCGATGCCACCGGACGTTCCTGCCTTCTCGCCCGCAAGCTGGGTCACTGCCGGCCGGATCCAGGACTGAACAAGATTTCTCACTTCAGTCACTTTCAAGGGGCATGGCGACGCCTGAACGACGAGGGCGGCACTATGACCGACATTCACACTACCGAGGAGGGCTGGATCTGGTACATCCCGCTCTCAGACGACATCGTCAGCGTCGGCGTGGTGCTGGATGCCCGCGCCGTGGGCCCGCAGAAAGGACCCCAGGCCCGCTTTGATTACGCCATCTCCAAATGCCAGACGATTCGGGACTGGCTGGGCTCGGCCAAGCAGACCATGGAGATGCAGACGATTTCCAGCATCTGCTACCTGAATGACAACTTCGTGGGAAACGGGTTCGTGATGGTGGGCGACGCCTCCATGTTCGTCGATCCGATTTTTTCCGCGGGAGTCACGCTGGCAATCCGGGGCGGGATGTTTGCGGCCGATGCGATTGATGACGCATTTGAAACCGGCGATTTCAGCGCCGAACGCCTGGCCGTCTATGAACAACGCATACGGCGTCCGATGGACCGGATCTTCAAGATGATCTACAACTGGTACGAGATCCTGCAAAAGAAGGACGCCGACAACATTTTCTTCCGGTCACGGAAAATCCCGTTGCTGCGCGAGCGTCTGATCGTGCTGCTGAGCGGCGGATACGACAAGGTGGACCTGGAAGCCATCTTACAAGCGGCCCAACACCAGGGTGGCACGGAAGCGGTGGCGGAGGTCCGAGGACAAAGTGCCGAGGATGAACTGATCTCGAAGGAGAACCACAGATGATGCCAGCGAACATTTTGTTTCTCTCAACCTCGCCAGTGGGCACGCGCGTGGAAGAAATCCTGCTGAAGGTCATCGTCCAGATTGTCGTGATCATGGCTGCCGCGCGGATCTTCGCCACGGTCTTTCGCTGGGTCGGCCAGCCTACGGTGTGCGGGGAAATCGCGGCGGGGCTCATCCTGGGGCCGTCGCTGTTCGGCGGACTGTTCCCGCACCTGTTTGAGAGGGTTTTCGATACCTCGGTGGGTCCGATCTTCAGTGTCCTGAGCCAGATCGGATTAATCCTGCTGCTATTCCTGATTGGCCTGGAGTTTGAGTTCAGCCACCTGCGCAAGCATGGCCATCAGGCGCTGATCATCTCGATCGCAGGGATGGTCCTGCCCTTCGGCTTCGGGCTGGGGGTCAGCCATGTCCTCTACCCGTACGTGGGAGCGGGGATCAACCGGATGGGTTTTGTTCTGTTTATTGCCACGGCGCTCTCGATTACCGCCCTTCCGATCCTCGGGCGCATGCTGATTGAATTCAACTTGAACCGCACCCGGCTGGGTTCGATCACCATCAGCGCGGCGGCACTGGACGACGCTTCTGGCTGGATCATCCTGGCCTTGGTGACGGCCATCGTGCGGTCCAACTTCAAGATCAGTGCGATCCTGTTGATGGTCGGGGAGACGGTGGGCTTCGCTCTGTTTATGATCGTAGTCGCTCGCCCGCTGCTGATTCGCTGGTCGCGGCGCACGCTGCAGGAAAACAAAGGAGAACTTTCGCTCACGTCGTTGGCCGTCCTTCTGATTCTGATCTTTATCTCCGCGGCGGTCACCAACTTGATCGGGATCTTCTCAATCTTCGGCGGATTCATCATGGGTGCCATCCTGTACGATCAACATGAGCTGTGCGATGCGATCCGCCGCCGGCTGCGGGATTTCGTCACGGTTTTCTTCCTGCCGATTTTCTTCACCTACACTGGTCTGCGCACTGATATCGGGACGATGCAGGGCGGATTTTTGTGGACACTGTGCGGCCTGGTGCTGATGGCGGGAATTGTCGGAAAGCTTGCCGGCTGTACAATCGCCGCGAACCTGAGCGGGTTTTCCAGGCGGGAATCTTGGATCGTCGGCGTGCTCATGAACACGCGGGCGCTCATGGCGCTGATCGCCATCAACATCGGCTATGAGCTCGGACTGCTGCCGAAGAGCGTCTTTTTCATGCTCGTTTTCATGGCCGTGGTCACTACGTTCATGACCGCTCCCATCGTGCGTCGCCTCATTGTGAAGACGGAGCTTGCGCCACACTTTCACGCTTCCGAATTCATGCGGCCAGCCAACGGCGTGGTGCCCGCTCCTGCCGAACATTAAAAAGGTGTCGGCCCACGAGACTCGCGCCGTGGTGGCGGGGATGTGCCGCTGCGAGGAAGTGCCACAGGAGCGCGCGGAAACGGGAGCGGTTTGACTGGTTCGCTGAACGCAGAAGGGCGGACCGAACCTAAATACGATAGCGGTCGGCGAGGGACCTTCCCGGCAGCGTGGCCATCGTCTCCAGAGCTCGTTTTTCAAACCAGTGTTCCCACGCCAGCGGGTATTGGACCAAGTGGGCTTCGAGCCGGCTCGTATAGTTGGAGACCATCACTTCGAGATCTCGCTGCTGGTCCTCCGTCATTTCCAGAGCCTTAGGCTCCTCAATGACGACCCGCAGCATGTCCGGCGGATAGCCCACAACAAACAGCGGAACGATCGGGCAACCCACGGCCCGCGCAATTCCCGCGGCTCCCGTGGTGAAGTAAAGCTCGCGCCCCAGGAACTTCGCTTTTGCCAGACCCGCCGAGTGCCAGCCGTCGCCCGTCAAGAGGATGATCGCCCCTTCCCTGAGCCGACGCACGATCGGCCGGATGTTAAACTGCGTGCAGAAATCAGCGCTCGCCACAATGTTGGCGGGAGGAAAGATTCGGTCCCAAACTCTTCGGAAGAGCGTCGGCGGGAACGGCGGGGTTTCCGTCGGATACGCGACGCGCACGTCATAGCCGCGGGCGCGAAGTATCTCCTTCGCGATGAGACCGACAACGGAGTTCACATGCGAAAGCAAGAGAATCCCGCCTTTCCTCTCGGGACACAGGCGGTCCAGATGCTCCAGGCCCTCCAGAGGCAAGAGGGCTTCGACCTGGCGGGGTTTCAACCCAGGATAGAGATAGTAGAGCAGAATCCGCAGTTCCCGGTATTCGAAGAAAAGGCGTGTCATCCGGTCAATTTCCGGCTCGCTGTGGCTGGACCCAAGAAAGGACTGCAGGTTTCCGTGAACAATCTCTCGCGTCTCCCGGCTCCCCCAGTGCCGAAGCCGCCCCTTCATCCTTGCCAGGGTGTACAGCCACGGCAGAGGGACAAAGGAAGTGCATAGATACGCTACATCTCCGATGCAAATCAGTTTCGACATGCCAGTGACTCTAGCTGCGGATCCTGGTAGCTCGGCCGGGCCGATCGGGACTGGCCGCGCTACTCACGGAAAGCAAGAACTAGGAGGCTCTCTTCTTGCTGGTGATGAAGGCCACCAGATTGTTGATTGTTTGAAAGTTTTCCGGGACGATTTCTTCGTCTTCGATCTTGACCCCTAAGCTCTCCTCGATGAACCCCACCAGCTCGAAGATACCCACCGAGTCGATAACGCCGGAATCCAGCAGAGAACTATTGGGCGTGATCGGGCTCACGTTCTTCTTCCGCAGGAAATTCTTCTCGATGAACTGCTGTAGTGTGGAAGCGACGTCCATAGCCTGCATTTTTCCTCCCATTAGACTCCCATTATAGTAGAAGTAGCCGTCTACGTCCCTCAGGAAACCCTTCCTCGCGATGCAACCGCAGAGCGCACCGCCAGCTTTCTCTAACAGAACACACTCCGGGCGCGCTACAGCAACTCTGCTGCGTCCCGCATGGCCGAGAGCACACCACATCTCATTGTTTCGAAGTGCCCGCCCGGCACTCGAAGCGTTGCTACCCAAGACCATCTCCTATGTTTTGGCTGCCACCACCAACGACTCGGCGTTGAAGAGCGACATCCGCTTCACCCGTGGACTGGAAAAGCCAGCCTCGACCAAAAGGGCTTGCGTTTCGTCGTGCGAATAGCCGCGCCCGTTCTGGTAGACTAGGGACAACATCAGCGACTGCAAAGCAGGCCAGGCCGGGCCGTCTTTCGCCGCGTTCAAGAACATGCCCTGGACGATTAGCAGTCCGCCCCTTGCCATTGCGTCGTACACTCGACGCAGAAGTTTCTTGGTGCTTTCTGGGTTTTCCTGGGTCAGCATGTTGGACATCAAGACGACCTCGTACCCCGCGCCGAAGTCGCTAATCATGTAATCGCCTGCGCGGGTGCTGACGCGGTCGGAGAGACCGTAGCTCTCGATCACCTCGCGCGTTATTTCAACTACCGCGGGCAGGTCGAAGACCACGGCGCGCAAGTCCGGATACTTTTGGGCCAGCATCAGCGCATACGTCCCCGGACCTCCCGCCAGATCGAGCAGCAGGCGTCGGCCGCTCAGATCGACGTGGTTGACCATCTCCTTGCCCGGACCCCGCGCGTACTCATGCATAGCTAGGATGAAGTTGCGCGTATAGTTTGGGTCTGCGCCCAAGTGGTCCTGCGAATCCTCCACTGCCTCGCCCGTCTGAACCATCTGCTTGAGGCCACTCCAAGTGCGGTACCACCTTCCCATCAAGCGGATCCAATGGCCCATGTATTGCGGGCTGCTTCTCACCAAAAAGGCCTCGGCCACCGGAGTGTTGTCGAAGCGCTCGCCTTCTTTTTTCAGCAGGCGGAGTGCCGCTGCGGCGTTCAGCAAGCGCTCGGTGTGCGCGAAGGCGGTTCCGCAGTGCCCCACGATTTCCTCAGCGGCTCTTCCTCCCTCGGACAGAAAATCGAAGACGCCCAGTTCGTGCACGGTAAAGAGCACTTGCGAGCGCCAATAGCCGATCACAGTATGCAACAGTTGGGTTAGCAGTTCGCTCTCTCGCATCCTCATCGTGTTTCGCCCTTTCGCCGCTCCGCATCTAAGGACCGCGCGTAGCGGCCATAGCCGCGCCGGTTGGCCCAGCAGGTTGCGTCCACTCCAATGCGCATCGTTATTCGACTTTCAGCAGGCTCTCACCGGGTCCGAACAAATACCCGACAAATTCTCCCCACGCCCAGCAAAATGTAAAAAGTCCCAAGAAAGGAAACGATTTCAGAAACCGGTCGCGGTGGCGTTTCTTGGTCCACACGCGCCAGCCGATGCGGCCGATCAGCAGCACCGGGAGCAGCGGGCAAAAGGCGGCGTAGATGAGGCGCTTCCAATAAGGCGCGCCGCCGAGGCGCATACCGGCATACGACCGGCCGTAATGGTAGCGCTGGCTGACGAAGTACCGGAAGCCAAACACCTTCTTGTGGTAGACGATGATCGACGGGTCAGAATAGAGTTTGATGCCCTTTTCCTGCAGACGTCCGTTCAGGAAGTTCTCCCAGAAGGTGCCCTCCTCCAGCATGTCGGCGATGTGCGCCAGGAATTCTCGGCGGTAGGAAGTGTTGTTGCCTGGGATGTCGGCCACTTCGCCGGCGGGGACCGGATTCAGGTATTTGCTGTACTCGCAGAAATAAACTGCCCAATCCACCACGCGCTTAATGCTGACATCATTCTCAACCGCCCCACCGATTGCGCCGTAATGCTCCTGATGGGCGGCCAGCATGCGCTCGTACCAGTGCGGTTCGGCCAGGCAATGATCCTCGGTGATGACGATAATGTCTCCGCGTGCGTTCTTCATTCCAATGGCGCGCAACTCGGGTATCGTCTTGCGCTCCGCAAAGCGGATCAGTCTTGTCTGGGGATACTTCTGGCGGATCAACTGAGCCACGCCGTCGCCGCAGCAGTCCACGACGATAACCTCTGCCTGGCCCTTCAACGTTTGCTTCTCTAGCGCCTCCAGACACTCGTCCGTGCAGTTCGGCCCGTTTACCGACGCGATGACCACCGAGATCTTCGGGTGGGCGATTTGTTCTCCCTGTTCCATTCCGTTTTCCTAGGAATCTGCGTTCGCTGGTCTCCGGGCTATGCACACCATCAATGTTCCCTGGCGATAGGTGTGGTCGCAGCGGGAGAGCTGGATCGCCTCGCGCTTCAACCGACACGACGATGCGCAGGTCGCGGACAGCGGGGCGGTAACGCTCGATGAGCCGAACAGTCACTTCGCCCATGCCGCGATACCATCCGTGAGTTTCTTCGAGCGCCTGAATGCGGGCGTAATACTCGGGCGTGAAGATCAGTGGGGGATCGGCAGCGCGGTACGCGGACGCCATGTTAACAAACTTCGCTTTCACCATCATCGGTAAACTTCCTTGGGCATCCCGCCGGGGCCCAGCAGGTACCCCGTCAGCTCGCCGGCCGACCAAACTATCACCATGACGGCGAGCAAAGGAATGGAGAGGAGCACCTTCGCGCGGTGGCGAGGGTTTGCCAGCGCGGCGCGCAGGCGCCTATAGAAGAGGACCAATGGAAGCGCAGGTGTCGTCACCAAGTGCAAAGACCGCTCTGCTGAGGAGATCCGTTTCGAGCGCATGGCCGCAAAAAACCAGCCGTGCAGGTAATAGCCCCGTAGGAAGCTTGCTAGCGAACCTGGCCGGACATAGTAAACTACGAGCTCGGGATCAAAGAGAAAGCGAACTCCCTGTTGCTCAAGGTCCCAGTGGAAGAAGATCTTCCAGAAACCATCTTCGATGGAATTAAGCTCCTTCTCAATAGCGCTTCGTTTGTAGGACACGTGGTTGCCGGGAAGCAGGGAACTGAGTTTCCGTCGCGAGGGAAGCATGAAAGGGCCATAATCAGCAAAATAACAGGCCCAGTTCACGAGGCCGTTGGGGCGCCCATTTTCGACCGCCCCGCCAATCACGTCGAATTCGGATTGATGCGCTCTGTGCAGTTTCTCTAGCCAGTCCGAAGCGAAGCGACAGTGCGGCTCCGTCACCACCACAACGTGCCCCTGCGCGTGTTGCAGGGCCTCGCGGAGTAATTGAGGCAAACCCATCGGCCGGTCGAAGTGGAGCAGCTTCACTCTAGGAAATTCCTTGCGCATCAGATCGTCCGTGCCATCAGTGGAGCAGTCGGCCACAATCACTTCCGTGTTCAGGAAGAAAGTCTGATCTTCGAGCGACTTGAGACACGCCTCCACGGTCTTCGCTGCGTTGGCAGTAGCCATGACCACTGAGATCTCCGGAGCGTTCATGCGAGGTGGGCCCACACTGCGCCCTTCTCAGGCGCCGCGACTATTCCCTCGGGCGGACCGAACAAATAGCCGAAACCCTCGCCGCTCGATCCATCGGTAACGATGATTTCTACTTCGTTCGCAGGAAGTTGGGCGGACAGGCTTGCGAGGCGTTTGCGCAAGCTCCTACCCGCCTCCTGAGCAGCAACCACGACGGAGAGACGCTTGATCGGGGAAACGGCGGTCATGTGTCTTTCGCTGATGGCGAGCTCAGGGCAGGATTGCTAACGGCTTTCTGGCTGCCTCTTCAAGCACGGAGTCTACGCCCAGGAATCACTCACGCAATTGGGTTGCCATCTCTAAGCTAGTCTAACGGCGTAACTTTAAAGAATTTGAGGGGCTTACAGGGGAAACCAGGATCCCGCAGAAAATGTACTTGGGGGGCAGTCAGAAAAGTGAAAATCTTTTCCACATTTTGGTACGGGGGGCCGTCCCCGGGGGTGGGTCCGCTTTGGGACCGACGCGCCTGGATATGGCGTAAATCCTAGTAAAGAAAGATTGGAAGGCTTAGTAGCTGGTAGCAGGGTTGCTACAAAACTGGTCCCGCCGACGCACGCAATTCGGGCGTGCGACACGCGCGTGGGGAGATCATCGTCTTCGCCTGACGCAGGCAGGACGAAAAATCCGGCTCAACAAGGAGCTCCATGTGAAGCATCTGAAGAAGTGGATCCTGGGCGGACTGCTTCGTACCGACATTCTCCATCGCGCAGTCCCGTGGACGAATCTGATTCTCCGAACGCGCAATCTCCCCCGATCTAAAGCTAACTTACTCATCGCGAATTAGCGCTGGCTTGGTCGGCTTATTGTTTCTCGGAGGGCTGTTGCTCCCACCGGTGTGGGCGGGCAGGCTGACGTGTATTTCTCCGCGGATGCTCAGGCTTGTCTCGGCCTGCTCGGTTCATCTGGCGTATGTATGCGTTTTTCGGCCGTTTTTCGGTCGCAAGCGCGGCTGGGGGTTCGCTGCTGGCGCGGTGCTAGTGCGCTGGTTCTACTACCAATCTCTGTTCCGTCATGGAGCGGGCAAGATTGCAAAACGAACTCGCCTAAGTTCTTTAAATAGAGCTCATTGGCTTCCTGAGCCATTTCGTATTTCCAATCATTGCTTTCAGCGATGAAGGACCCGGCCGAGTGTATGAGCCATAGCTAGTTGGCCTGCGACAAAGCGGTGGTCGGATGCACTATTGGAAAAAACCTCCGGCAAGGGCACTGACACCGCTATCCAAGATGTGAAAACTTTTTCACATCTTTGGCCTTGCGCGGATACGAAAACTCGAAGCTTTCGGTGGTCTCACGTAAGTCATTTATATACAGATAGTTCCAAGGAGTTCTCACCTAAACGCTCGGGAATCTTAGGACTCTTGCGTGCTTCATGTTACGTTTGTGAGAACGAGTTTCGTTGGAGTTCGTCTAAACCGCCCTGGCTCTATGTCCTGGAAGGTAGAACTGTTTACACACAACCCGGACCGAGCTAAGGATCTTCTGTCTTGATCTCCGAAAACTCAATGTCGACAACCGCGCCTGTCGCGGAGACTGTGGTAAAGAACCGTTCTTGGATCTGGACGGCAATCCTCTCAGCCCTCATCGTCCTGCTTTACGCCCCCGTGCTGAAAGTGCTCGTGCTGCAGTGGTGGAATGATCCCGACTACGGCCACGGTTTTCTGGTTCCCCTGTTTGCCGGCTACGTCGTCTGGCGAACGCGGGACCAATGGACGAAGTGCGAGGCCAAGCCCAGCAATTTTGGCCTGCTGGTCATGATCGGGGCCATTGTCTTACTTATCGGCGGCTCGTTGGGCGCGGAACTGTTCACTAGCCGCTTCTCGCTTCTGGTACTTTTGGCGGGAATGATCCTTTTTTTGGCGGGATGGAAGGTGCTCCGGGCTCTTTCTTTTCCGCTGGCGTTTCTGATACTGATGATTCCGATCCCGGTTATCGTCTACAATCAAATCACCTTTCCGCTGCAACTGCTTGCATCGCGCTTCGCGACATTTTGTTTGGAGTTGGTACAGGTACCAGTCTTGCGTGAAGGGAACGTGCTCATTCTTCCGAACTACTCTTTGGAAGTGGTTGAAGCCTGCAGCGGGATCCGGTCGCTAATGACCCTGATTACCTTGGCTGTCGCCTATGGGTACTTGGTGGAGCCGCGACGCTGGATACGCTGCACGCTCGTAATTCTAATGGTTCCGATCGCCATCGTCAGTAACGCCTTGCGTATCATGGGCACCGGCGTCCTGACCTACCGCTTCGGCCCAAAGGCGGCCGAAGGTTTCTTTCACGAGTTTTCTGGTTGGGTGATCTTTCTAGCCGCGCTCGTTCTGATGTTCACCACCCACTGGATTCTGAAGCGATTCGGGGCTCACCGGGAGCAGCCCACCCATGCTTAGTCCGGCCCCATCGATTCGTATGTGGATCACCGCAGGCCTGCTCGTTGGCACCACCGTGTTTCTCCACACTTTGAGCCACGGCGAAGCAGTCGTTCCTCGTGCGCCTCTTCGCGAGCTGCCGTACACTTTGGGTAGTTGGACCGGTAGGGAGCAGCCTCTCGACTCGCGAATCGTGCAGGCCGTGGGCGTTTCGGACTATTCTAATCGCTTATTTTTCAATCAGTTCGATCCACCCGTACAGCTCTATGTCGGGTATTACGCCAGCCAAAGGACCGGAGACACTATTCATTCACCGAAAAATTGCTTGCCCGGTGCCGGTTGGGATCCCGTTCAGTCGGGCTATGCGACCATAGCCGTTCCTGACGGTCGGAAGATTGTTGTGAATGAGTATGTGATTCAGCAGGGACTCGACAAACAGCTCGTCTTTTATTGGTACCAAGGGCGGGGACGCGTGGTCGCCAGCGAGTACGCGGGAAAGTTCTGGATGGTTGCCGACGCCATTTCTCGCAATCGCACCGATGGCGCGCTGGTCCGTCTGGTTACACCAATGAACGACACGGAAAGTAAGGCGCGCGCCCGCTTGGAAAGCTTCACTCAGTTGATATTCCCGCGTCTGGACCAACTAATACCGAATTGAGCGCCACAGGCACCGCGGAGGTAAAGTCATGAAAGCCGAAAACAAGCGACTAATCACTTCTCTAGTTTTGTCCGCAGCAGTGCTGCTTAGCTCTTGTTCCGCCGACCCGCAAAAGGCCAAGGCGAAGTACCTGGCGAATGGCCAGAAGTACATGAAAAAGAAGCAGTATGCCAGCGCGATGATCGAATATCGAAATGCTCTGAAGATCGACCCTCGCTTTGTTGACGCCTACTATCAGTTGGCCCAGGCCGATTTGGCGCAACAGGACTGGCGGGCCGCTTATGGTGCTCTCGAAAAGGCCATCGAACTGGACCCAAACCGCCTGGACGCCCGGTTGGACCGCGGGCGTATGTATCTTGCTGCACGCAATTTTGAGGGTGTTACTGGAGGCGGGTTCATAAAGGCCGAAGAAGAAGCGAACTTCGTGATTAGCCGGGATCCCAAGAATGCGGGTGCCTATCAGCTCCTCGGCGCTGCGCTGATCTCCCAACAAAAACCCGAGGCGGCTCTCGCCGCTTTTTCGAAAATTGCGGAGTTGACCCCCAACGATTCCAGCACGTTCGTGAATATGGCACTGGTTGAAATCGGCCTGCGCCGCCTTCCGGAGGCCGAGCAGCATTTGAAGCAAGCTGTTCAGGTTGATCCGAAGTCTGTGCAAGCCAACATCGATCTGGCGAATTTCTACCATTTGCAGGGCAAGCTCCCGGAAGCCCAACAGGTTTTGCAGACGGCCACTCAAAACAATCCGGATGCCATCCCGCTGTATGTCGATTGGGCGAATATGCTGTCCAGCGCCGGGAAAACCGAAGAGGCCGACGGCATCCTCGCCAGGCTACGCACCCAACTGCCAAAGTCAGTCGAGGTCGCGACCTCGATTGGCGACTACTACGTCCAGCGCAATAACGCGGCAAAGGCAATTGAAGAGTATCGGCGGGGACTGTCCATATCTGCTAACAATCTCGATATCGAGAAGCGCATCGAAGAGCTCTACCTGACTACGAATCAAACGGACCAGGCGGCCCAGATGGACGCTCAACTCACGAAGCAGGTTCCCAAGGATTTATTCGTCCGGATCAACCATGCGCGTTTGCTGATGGCCCAGGACAAACCGCAGGACGCCGTAAGTGCCCTTCAGCGCGTTACTAAAGATTCCGGAGATTCTCCTCAGGCTCACTATTATCTGGGTTTGGCTTACTGGCGCTCCGGCAGCCTTGGGCAAGCCGGCACTGAGCTGCAAGAAGCGCTGCGCGTCTCGCCGGGCTTGGTAATCGCCTTGCGCAGCCTGGCGGAATTGAATCTCGCACAGGGCAATGGTTCTGTTGCCCAGGCGTACGCGCAGGAATTGGTCCAGAAATTTCCCACCAATGTGAGCGACCGCTTGCTCCTGGGCGGCATCTTTCTCCGCGAGGGTCAGACTGGTAAGGCGGAGGAACAATTCCAGGCGGCGCTGCGATTGGCTCCTAATCAGGCGGCTGTCCACCTCGATTTGGGGCAGTTGTATTCGACACAAAAGAAGTGGCCTGAGGCGGAAAAGGAACTGGAGACCGCGGTTCGACTCGATCCCTCCAATACCACAATTCTCGGCCAGTATGCCGACTTCCTGGTTGCGCACCAGCAGGCACCGAAGGCCCTCGCACGCGTCCAGCAATTTGTGGACGCTAATCCGAAAAACGCCCAGGGACACATGATTCTCGGCGCGCTACATTTCCAGGCTAAGAACAATAACGGGGCACACGGGGAATTTGAGCGCGCCATTCAGCTCAATCCCAAGGAAGTTCAAGCCTATCTGCGAATCGCGCGCATTTATGAGGTGGAGAATCAGCCGGAAGCTGCCATTGCTGAATATCAGAAAGCGCTGGAGATACAGCCGAAGTTCGCTGCTCTTTGCGCGATGATCGGCAACCTGTATCTCGACCGCGACCTGGAAACCGCCCGAAAGTATTACCAGAAGGCGCTGGACGTCGACCCGAATTTTGCCGTGGCTCTTGCCAATATGGCTTGGGTGGACGCGCTGGAAGGAAAGGATCTCGACGTTGCCTTGGGCATGGCGCAGAAGGCCAAGTCGCAGATGCCTGAGCTGCCGTCTATCACGGACACACTAGCCTGGGTCATGTACAAGAAGGGCAACTATTCCGGCGCGGTTCCTTTGCTTGAGGAGGCCGTCAAGAAGGCTCCTGCATCGGCTGAGTATCGCTACCATCTGGGCATGACCCTTGTGGCAGCCGGACAAAAGGACAAGGGCAAGGGCCAGCTGCAGGCTGCCCTACAGATGAAGCAGCTTAAGGCCGCCGATGCGGAACAGGCGCGCCAAGCTCTCGCCCAAGCGAACTAGGTCGGCTTCCACGCTACGAGTCTTGTTGCGGAAAAACTGCAGCAGTGAAGACAGCAGTTCGTGTGCGTCTACTTAACGAACCATTCGCTTACATCCCTCACCTCAGTTGTAGGGCGCTCAATCCTTTGGCCATCGCCTTGAGGCTGGGGCTGATAGTTCTATACTCCCATCTTTACTGACCATGTCCGGTTTGCGGTTGATCGCTTAGGGAAATTAATTGCGCCAGATTCAGTAAAATGATGAAGAGGTTTGCGCATGGTCCCTTATCTGCAAGACATAACCCCTTTGTTTTCAGTGGGGGCAAACTGGCATTTAAAATGCCCTAGCACTGGCGGAATAGAGGGTGATCCCCGCTGACTCTGTTTCACGATTCACTTTGTTGAGAACCAGGGCTCTGTGTGCTTTGAGATTGAAACGAGGAAAGAGAAAGAGAGAAAATAAGAATGAGGAAGCCTAGCCTATACCGAGCAGCTTCCCTGCTCGCATTTGTAAGCTGCCTTGGCCTCGCCTGTGCGTATCAAACCAAGGCGCAGACGTTACTCGATCCCAGCACCCTACATATCGGTCCAGGTCAGGGGACCGCTTGCGAACAGGGATGCGCGGGCGACCCCAACAAGATTGGTTCCGGTGGTACGCTTGACATATATCAGACGTCCAACGGCGGGGCCGCCACCATTAACGCCCCTATACTGCTAATTCTCGCCGTGCCTAACGACACGGTGAACAACACAGCTTCCTACCTTGGACCTACTAGCTCGGGAGCTTACACCTCGTTGGGTGTGCAGTTCTTCAACCCCTTCAATAGCGGCTCGCCTACTTCGGGTACCGCGAACGTAGCCGGGACCGGACTCTTTCCAACTTTCAGCACGAATGGCCTCGGCTTGCAGGCAAATCCCGGACCGCTCGCTGGCGCATTTTACGGGTCGATGGGATCCGGGCAAGAAGTGTACAGCTTCTTGAACTTCACCGGTGGCGGCGGCATCAACAACTCGAATAGCTTCACTAATTTCACCCTTCCGGGAAATGACCCGTCGGCAACAAGCTTTGGCATTTACGTGGTCGCTCTGAACGGAGCAACGCTCGGGGCAAACGGGGAGATTAACGTCACCGGATTGAATGTTCCAACGGGTACGTTTGTTGACGCGATCGGTGAGGGTGCGAACGGGAAACCCTTCGTCGTTCCCTTCACAGAAGCAGGGCTAACCACAGGCCCGCCAGTTCCCGAGCCGGCCTCTATGCTGTTGATGGGCTCTGGCTTGTTGGGCCTCGCAGGCATGTTGCGTCGTCGCAGGAAGGCGATCTAGCGTAGCAACCAACCCTCACTTTAGAAATGCTCCGCCAAAGGGCAAGAATCCGGTTCGCCGGTTCTTGCCCTTTCCTGTTTGACCGGACATGGATCAGCCACCTCGCCGTTGGCCAGAGGGGTCGCTACTTTCCATAGGAGTTCAGGCTATTTGGGCGACTGTTTGGGATAGGAAATAGGAATAAAGATGAAGCCTGTTGCCCATCAACACGTTTGATCATGACTGTAACTCCTTTGTTTTCAGTGTGACCCAAGTGGCCTAACGTGTGCACTAGTACCATCAGACATTTGTGGGATGCCCTAGGTCCTCGGGCGCCCTTTACCCATTGCTTAGCTTGCTATCGGGGTAGCTATGCAAAAATTAGGAGAAATCGGAAAGAGGAAAAGCTTGGTGAAGCCCCTTCTAGTGGTTATGGGAGTCGCGTTGTTGATTGCTTTGGGTCCGGCGCCCCTTGCCGCACAAACTTCTATCGACGAGGATCCACCCATATTTGTTGGGAATTCGACCTGTCCAGATAGTTCCTGCACGAATCTTTACAATGGGGAAACAATTGGTATTCCATCCGCATCTTTGACCGTTTGGGATCAAGGTGCAGCTAGCAAGACAACCAGCACTACCATTTTGCTGATCGTCGCCATTCCGAACAGTACGTCCGGCGCCCCGGGAATCGCCAGCGTCATAGATGGCCCTCGCGTGTCCGGCACTGGCGTCGGGCAGCTCGGGGGTCCGAATGTCTTCGGTGGAACCTGGAATACGAGCACAGGACTTGCCGGGACGCTTACTGGCGCCTCCGGAAGTACGACTGTTTATCAAGTGCCCGGTCTTCCATGCTGTTCCGGTGGAGGGCCCTCAGAGAACTTTGGGAACCTTCAGACGTGGGATGCGAATGCGCCGGGTGTGGGAGTGAACGCCACAAGCTTTGGTATCTTCATCTACAGCTTAACCGGAGTAAGTTTGGGGCAGAGTCAATACGTCACTGTTAACTTCAGCGGAGGAGGGTTGCCGGTCGGAACCTTCGTCAATGTATCAACCTGTGAGAGTGGCTCCAGTACGTCGGTAGCTTGTAAAGGCGGAGCTGTCTACTCGACGCCGTTCACCCACACGGGCCTTGTCAACACCGGACAGACGCCTGAACCGGCCTCCATGCTGCTGATGGGCTCTGGTTTGGTGGCCTTCGGAGGCATCCTACGCCGCCGGAAGAAGGCGAACGCTTAAAGGCCTGGGTCCTAGAGCACGGAGACACGCGGATGAAAGCGATCAAGGCAATTTCGGTAATGTGCCTTTTGGTGAGTGGCGTTTTCGCACTTACAGCGAAGGCGGATGCTGCCATCATTGCCGTCATTGGTCCAGTCGGAACGGTTGAGAACGCAAAAGTCAGTGCTACCACGCCGGGCCCGGCGACGCTCCTGCTCTTGGGCTCAGGGCTCTTGGGCCTTGGCGGGGCAGTTCGTCGGCGCATTGGGCACGGCTAGTGTGGCACCAATCGGGCCGGTCGTCACAAGTGACTAGTTAGCTTGTTCTCGCCGAGTCTTCGAGGGCCGCTTGCTTCTCCAGCAGAGAGCGGGCGGCGTTCTTGTCTTGTGTTCTGCGCCTTCGAGGTCGCCCAAAATTTAGAGACGAAGCAACCTTATCGCTGCAAATGGAAGGGAAAAGTTCAGGGCTTGGATCAATTGGGCCACGGGCGGCCCGCCAAGCGACTCAGGTCGGCCGGGATGTTTCCGTGAATGGTCAACATGGGAATGCTCACGATCTGGCTGCTCCGGCGAGGCACGCCGTGAAAACGGTAAACCGTAATTTCGCCGGGTTCGCCATAAGCATCGTTGGTTTGGATGGGAAACGTCGCTGCCCTCTCGAACCGGTCGGTTTCCAATACCTCGCGAACTACTCCCAAGCCCGGGTCTGCGTCCTTATTCTCGATAATGATGTACTTGATGCCCCAAGTCTGAAAGAAGTCTAGTATCTCTTCCGAGGCCAGCAGCAGTGGCTGGCGTGCATAGTCAATATTTGTGACAACTACTTGCTTATCTCGCGCGACCATATGACGCTTTTGCGGGTCTAACTGCCGCACATAGAATATAAAGTCCCCGTTGAGCCGTCCCTGATAGTAGACGATATCCGAGCCCGGCTGGGCCAGTACAAATCGCGCTGCATCTTCCACGCCCTTCAGTCGTGGACGCTGGAAACGGATCCCGATCACCAAAAAATACAGTGCGAGGGCCCCATAGGCCACCCAAAGCCACCTCCTCCATGGCCATACAGCCTCGATGCCCAGAAGTGCAAAGTAAACGAGCGGAGGGAGCCAGATGATTATGTGCCGCGGCTCCTTCTCCCGGATCAAAGTGAAGCTTAGGTAGGCGGAAAACACCCACAGCAGCAGAAATCGATATTGAGATTGCCGACGAAACGCAACCCAACAGATCCCGATGCAAGCGAGTATAAGCAGGACGATCCCCAATTGTCCGGGGAGGTTCCGAGGGTAATAAAGCACAGTCTGCAAACGGGCGACGTGCTGAAAGTTATCACCGATGGCCCGCCGGTAACTTGTCGTCAGCATCCGAAAGGAAAGCAAATACCAAGGTACGACAGCCGTTAGGCTCGCTATCAACGCAGCCCCTAGGTGCCAGTTTCGGAGCAGCCGAAACCGCCGATTCAAAAGCAAATCAAGTCCAAGGAAGACAGCGAGGAAGACAGATTTCTGCGAGGTTAGCATTGCGGCAGCGGCAAAGCCGGCCATCGCCCACACGTCTGCCGCGCGTTCGCGCTCCACCCAACGCAGCCAGAAGAAGATAGTTCCCAGGCACAACGCCACCTGCGGGATCTCCAGCATGGTCACGCTCTCAAAGACAATTACGACAGGAAGCAGGCAAAAGACGAGAGCAGAGACCAGTGCCCGGGAGCGTGGGCCATATCTTTCCGCGATGCGGTACCAGAAGTAAGCGCCCAGCAGCGCGAAACCCAAAATCGCTAGGCGGCTGGCCCACACCGAGATACCGAAGACCAAAAAGAATAATCCTTCTACAAAATAAAAAAATGGAGGCCAGTGGGGCACCGCAATCGCCGGATACTTAGCATAATACTCGTAGGCGTAGTTCAAAGGGTGAGTCACAGGCCGATCAACCAAGAAGTCCCGGAGGAATACGCCGTTCATGACGTGCCGGGTCTCATCGTTATTGTAGAAAGGTTCGCCCTTGGTGATGCCTCGCGACAGAAGCAGGCCTACGATGATAATCAGGATAACGGAGGGCCGACGCAGCCACTCAGTCAATCTAGCCCGGTAGGATTGACGTATCAGCGGAGCGCTATCGATCGTCGTGCTTGAGAGATTTGGACCCGATTGGTTCATGCTCCAAGCCTATACCTATGAGAGCCAACTTGGAGCATCGCGAACAGCCCCGTAATTTTCACTGCAGTCTTTCAAGTGGGACAGTTCAGTTCGCTGACGCTGTTTTGGCGCGTGAGGTTCTCGGCACCAGCGAAGAGGAGCCTGGCTGCTTGTGTAGGCTGTTCATCGGCCGTGGGAGCAGCGAGGGCTCGGCGTACGCTGGGCGCCGGCGCTCCGGTTCGGCCAACTCTTTCGGTGCTTCCTGCTTCTCCTCGTGATACTCCGGTTCCGTGTTGATGGCCCAGAGATCGTGATTTGCCCCCAGGATATTTCGGGCAGCGCATAGGGCTGTCATCATCGAGTGGTCCTGATTATTGTATTTGTGCATGCCGTTTCGGCCCACGAGCTGAAGATTCGGTAGGGTGGTCTCGAGGTAACGTCGGATTGTTTCCACCTGTTTTGCCCATCCGTTGTCGTACATGGGATAGGCTTTAGGCATGCGGACGACTGCGCCATCCTCGACTTCCTCCGCGCGGGCGAGCCCAAGCTTTTGGATTTCCCGCCTTGCCAACTCGATCAGCTCTCGGTCTGAACTGGACCACAAGTCATCATTCTCGAATACGAAATACTCCATACCGAGGCAGGTCTTATTGGTGTCTGGAACCATCGCTGGCGACCAATTTTTGAAGTTCTGGATGCGCCCGACGCGAACGCCTGCCTCATGGACATAGATCCAGTTGTCAGGCATAACGTCCTTACGATTAATGATTAAGCTGACGATTAGAAAATCACGATAGCGTAACTGCTTCGCCGCGCGTTGCACTGCTTCGGGGGCTGGCGGGTCGAGGGCACCGACTAACTCGCGAATCGGCATCGAACTGATGAAGTGAGTTCCAGGGAAGCGCTCCACACCATTCGGACCCCGCGTCTCAAGCTCGGTTACCCCACTGCCGTTGTGGCAAATCTTTGTGACGGGCCGCTCCATGAGCACCGGATATCCCCGGCGCCGAAGCCGATTGGTTAGCGTCTCCCACATCTGGCCAGGCCCACGCTGCGGGTACTGAAAACTGTCTATAAGGGTCTTCACTTTGGGCGTTTTCTGCTTGAAGAGGGCGTTGCGGACCGCAGTGGTCAACGAGAGGCCCTTAATGCGCTGTGCAGCCCATTCCGCACGTATTTCGGTGCAAGGAACGCCCCAAACTTTCTCGGTATAAGTCTTGAAAAAAATCTCGTAGAGCCGTTGCCCAAACCGATTGGATACCCACTGCTCGAGATTCTGTTCGTTGTGGTAGTAAAACAGCCGCGAGCGGAAGTAGCTGAGACAGATCCTAATGGCTTCGAGCGGACCCAGCCCGAACAGCGCATTTCGCGCCTTTAACGGATAGAAGAAGAACTTCTTGCGATAGTAGATGCGGGAAAGCCTCGGGCGCTCTAGGAAGTTCCCTTCAAGTACGTCCTGCCAAATCTGTGTCAAACAAATAGCCCTTGTAGTTGACGGTCCTGGACAGACCCCCAACCGCAGTGTCGGCCTCCAGAACCACGGCCTGCACACTATGTTTTGACAGTTCATAGGCGGCCGTCAGGCCCGCAGGGCCGCCGCCGATAATCACAACACTTGGTTGTTTCGGTGCAGTGATAAGCGCCATATTTGAATTGGCTGAGAAGCTGCCGTGATTTGATGGCAAGCCACTATCCAATCAAGTCCACTTTGCGATGTTGAAAACAAAGGGGTTGCGTGCCAAGGGGTGTGGGGCCGGTGGAAGTGTGGAAGGTACTTACTGTTTTGTTCCCTTTTTTTGCATAGGCGGTGCCGGTTTTTTTTCCAGACCTGGGAATTAGGATCCCCCCTCGGGCGCTCGGCGAGCCCTTCTTATGAGGCGCCGAGTCGCCAGATAGGCCAGAAACCGCCCCGTGAAAAGCATACGGAACAGCCCCCTGTGGCGTAGATAGTGAACATCGACGCGTGGTAGGGCGAACAGGTCCGAACTAGGTTCGATGGCCCGGGCGATGGTGGCACACGCTCCTTTGTAATGCTGATTCACGATGGTGCGAATCGCAGGGTTCCAGCGACCATACGGGTAACAAAAGAATTCCACTGGTTGGCCCACGCATTCTTCGATTTGGGCCTTACACTGGGTTATTTCCAGCTGAGCCTCGAGAAGCGGCAGTCGGGTGAGGATCGGGTGGTTAACGCTATGGCCTCCGAAACTGAACCCTTGCTGCGCCAGTTCCGCGACATGCTCCCAACTGAGTAAGGGCTCCTGGTCGACCCAATGTGGCTGGCCATGCCAGCCATTTGTTTTCCCGCAGTATCCCGTAGCCAGGAAAACTGTAGCTGGGAGACTCCAGCGGTGTAGCAGGGGTGCCACAGACGTGTAGAAATCCTGAAAGCCGTCGTCGAAGGTAAGCACTACGGTTCGTTCTGGCAGTGGCCTGTGGCTCGCCAGCGCGCCGACAATCTCGCCGAGCGATACGACTCGAGCATTGTCGCGCAGCCATTCGATCTGCTCTGCGAAGCGCTCTGGCGCGATCTTTAACGGTGAATCTCCGTGGGAAATCGAGTGGTATGTCAGGATGACCGGGTTGCGCGATGCAGCCATGGCTCAGTCGCCGTTCATGGGCTCCATAAGCTCAAACCTTTGCGAACTTGTTGTAGACCGAGCCGATCATACCGCCCATAAGAAAGCCCAACACAAATGCATAACAAAAGCCGATGAGGCTGCCAAGGAAGGTGACTCGATAGCCCGGGAAAAAATTGGCGAGCAAACTCAGGTGTGCGCCGACATGCTCACCACCCTTCAATACCAGAAAATTGGTCACCAAGAACAACCCGGTTCCCAACAAAATGCCAAGTACGATGCCGAAGAGTTTTGCATTCAACAGAACAACCGCTTTGTCCAGCTGGTCTTCCTCCCGATTCATCTCTCCCCCCTACAGGTGATCCAAGAAGTCAGAATACTGATCCATTTCTGCGCGCGAGCGGATCACCGTTAGCCAAGTCCATACGACGGCATTCCTAACGACGGCAAATCCCCAGCCTAACGTGAAACCCGTAGCCCAGCCCCAAAAAAATCCAATAAAGACGCCGCGCCAACTGATGGAATAGCCCCAAAAAAACTGCGATAAAAGACCCAAGTTGGGTTCTGGATACCCGCCACGTAGCACCAAAACCAGCGTGGCAGCGGCGAGCACGACCCCGCAGACTATCCCGCACGCTTCGCCCAATGCGCTCCGGTGCAAAGGGGCAAAGGCCAACAGAAGCTGGCGGTCAGCTGCGGTTTTTTCGTCAGCAGTCATCCGTCCTTTACATGATACCAAGTCGAGTACGATGCGTTCGTGCGATTGTACTCTCCTTCGCCCGATGAGTTCCACCGATGTGTTATTCAACGTGATTGACAACTTCGTGCCCCTTCCTTTTTCTCACCTGAGGGGGTCATTCTCAATCCAGATCGCAGCACAATCTACTCGGAATCGCCTCTGTGCTGGAGCGCAAACTGTAGCGTAGTACGCTGTTGCTCCTTCCATGGAACGTAGCCGAATTTCCGCTTTGCCGCCCCCTCCAGGAGTTGAAAATATGCTTTCAGGTGCGCGTCTTCACTCCAGCGCTCAAGGTATTTCTTGAATCCCCGATCTCCCATCGTACGGCGAAGTTCTTCGTCAGTCCGCAAGCGTTCCATGGCTGCCAGCAACTCTTCCGCTGCTTGATAAGAGAAACCGCCTTCGCTTTCCTCAACCACTTCCTGCAGAGCTCCGAGGCGGTGGACAATCACCGGCGTCCGCTCCCGGTAGGCTTCCAAAATAATGATTCCGAAAACCTCGTAACCGATCGAAGGGACAATAACCGCGACGGCGTGCCGGTACAGTTGCTGGAGCTGCCGCTGTTGCAATGCGCCCAGGAAGACGATGTTTTGCAGCCCCGCAGCCTCGTGGCGCACTTCCGCTTCATACTCACCCGTGCCGGCTATTAGCAGATCCGCATGCGGATAGTCGCGAAACACAGGAATGAGATTCTGCAGTCCCTTGATTTTCTCCAGACGGCCGACGAAGAGGAAATAAGGCCGCGAATGAGGGCGTGCCTCTAACTGAGGTGGTGTGGCCTCAACGCGCGGCACATAGTGGGGCAAGTGTTCCATCTTTCGCGGGAAGCCTCGTTCGTGATGTATCTCCTGCGTGAAGCGGCTTGGCGACAAGAACATATCCACGGAAGCCGCGCAACTATCCAGAAGTCTTGTATAGCGCCACCACTGCGGAGGCCGGTGGAATTTCAACGTGCAGCGCAAACACTCTGGCTTCTCGCAAAGCCGCTGATTATTTTTCCAAAGCACATGCATGGGGCAAATTAGCCAATGCTCGTGGGCTGTATAGATTTTTACGAATTCGCGGTAATCAGGCGCCAGCCGCAATACTTCCGGCCCGAGCAGCGAGATGTTGTGATAGTGAATCACGTCGAATTTCTTGCTCATCAGCAATTCTCGGATCCGTGCTGTTTTCGGCCATGTTCGGCCAGTCTGCTGGGCGATCAGCGGCGAGAGGAAGCCCCAGGGACTCTTTAAGGTGTGAACCGTAACTCCGGGATGATTGGAGATTTGGTTGGGCGGAGGACCTGGATGCAGCACATGATAGCTATCGGCGCAGTGAATCACGTCTACTTCGTGGCCGTGCTGTGCCAGCGTATTAGCGAGACGATGCAGGAAGACGGCGTCGCCGCCAAAACTGTAAGGCGGATAAAACGTAGACAGGTGGCAGAATTTAAGCGGTCGCCCCACGAGCCTCGCACACCTCTTCAAATACTTCGATGAGCTGCCGCGCAGAGTTCTCCCAGGAAAGGCGAGCCGCTGCGGTCAACGCCGCTGTGCTCATGGCTTGCTGACGCGCCGGGTCGCCCACAATCGTTTCAAGAGCCTTCAATAAGCCTGCCCGATCATTTGGCGCGACACCGATCGTTCCCTCTCCCAACAAATCCGGCAGGGGGCTCTCAGTTGTCACTACCGTTGGCGCTCCGCAGGCGGCGGCCTCGACCGCTGGCAAGCCGAAGCCCTCGCAGAAAGAAGGAAGGGCCAGGGCCTGCGTCAAATTCAACAATACAACCAAGTCTTCGTCGCTGAGATAGCCGGTGAAGATCACCCGCTGTTGCAGCCTAGCCTGCTGTACTTGCTCCACGATCTCTGAATAGCACGAATAAAAAACATCGTGCTCGTAGTCGCCTACCAGCAACAGACGGACATCGCTAAAGTTCGTGTTGGACTGCAATTGACCGAACACATCGACCAGCAGACGTAGGTTCTTGTGCGGACTGAATCCTCCAACATACGTCAGGAAACGTACGCCTAGGGAAAGCCCCAACCGCGCGAACAGTGCCCTGCCATCCGCAGCCTTCAGGCGCTGGAAGACCGGGTCGCTCGCCTCATTTACGGAGCGCAACCGTGAAGGTGGAATCTTCATGTAATCCGCCAGGCAGCGCCGTGAATATTCGGAAACCGTCAAAATCATTCGCGCCTGAGCGCATGCCAGTTTTACTTTTGCGCGCCAGAAAAGCTTGGAGCGACGTGTTGGGAATACGAGTTCGGGGTATAGGTCCGAGATGATGTCGTGCACCGTCACTATTTTTGGCACCGCGTTGATCACCGGCACGTAGGAATAAACGGAAGGGAAGAAAAACAGATCGAAGGACTCCCTGCTGATCGCGCGGCTCAGGGACCAAATATCCCACAACGCGCGCCGCCCATCGGCGGCCGCGGCTCTGGAAGCCGGAACCGAACTCGCCACGCGTCTGATCTCAGCACTTGCTTCCGGAAGAGGGAACTCCTGCGAGTCGCTGTCGACGAAGAAGACATATTCATTTTTTCGGTCAATCGCGAGTGCTGCGGTCAGCAGAGCGCGCGTGAAGCGCCCATATCCGCGACGGACCGGCCAGCAGGTCGCGTCCACGCCGATGCGCATCGTCACCGGCCCCGGCTGCTATTGGAAGCGGCCCGCGAGCCCCAAGAGCCTGGAAGCAAGGATGTGACTAAAAGCCGCGCCATGACCGCAGTTCCACACACCGCAAAACCGACGCCGCTGTACAGATAATAGAACCAGTGCACTGGGACCACTCGTATCACGAACCACGAACCGCGTTTCTTTGCGAAGAACGAGTATACATCCCAATTCAAAGCCAATAGCGCCAGCACAACGAGAGCCAAGATGGCGAGTTCTTTACGAGGAGCTCCTGGAAACCCGACCATCGGCAAAAGATGTACCGCCTGCAAAAGCACAATCATGCAACCCGCGGAGAGCACGCCCACCAAGCCCGCGCTCACTCGCGCTCCTGAAGTCAGGTTCAGGTCGCGAGGCAGATGGCGGGTTTCCACAATCAGTTGTGTCCAAGGGATTGCCCGGCGAAGAATGTCAGCCTTTAGCAAGCTCCGGACCGTCCACCGCTTTAGATGCTTCACGCGCAGGTGCTTGTTTAATTTTATTTTTTTTCCGTTTCGCGCCAACCGGTCACCCAACTCGATGTCCTCGATCGATGGATGGCGATAGCGGACGGCGTCGAACCCTCCGACCTCAACAAAAGCGTCCCTGCGCACCGCGCCGCCGCCGGCCCAGAAAGTAACCGCTCTTTCGCTGGACTTGAGGTGCACGTAGCTGTGCATCAAATTCTTGTATTGCGAGAGAAAATCGTCCCACGCCGGTTCGTCGTCGTAGGCGCCGAACACCGCTGAAAGCTGTGCATCGTCCGCGAAGTCCTTCTCGATAAGTTCTAAGGCGTCGTGGGGAACCTCGACGTCAGCATCCACGAAGACAAAGATGTCCCCTTGCGCATGCGCCACGCCCAAATTCCGTGCTCCGGCGGGCCCCAAAGTATGCGGGGCTCGAATGCAGCGAGCGCCACTCCGCTCCGCGATCTGCCGGGAATGGTCGGTCGAGCAATCATCAACGACGATGACCTCAAAGTCCGAGCAATTGGAGAGACGCAGCGAGTCCAGGCACCGCGAAAGGTGCATGGCCCCGTTGTAGACCGGTACGATTACACTCAATCTTGGCGATGCGACCTGCTGATCAGCGTTAGCTGTTGGACTTGGACGCGTCGTTTTAGGCATGTTCAGGCCAGCTTTTCCTGCCGTTCTAGGTATCCTCTCGAGCGCAATCTTCTAAGTTACGCAACCTCGCTACCATTGGAGAACGGAGATTAGTGCTTCCCTTATAGCACTTTACCGGCGTCGAAGGCCAACTTGGCTTGGGAGAACAGGCCACGGGATTAGCCATTCCCGGCAAAGTTTTACCCATCCGCTTAACGAGCACAATGGAATTGCAAATTCTGCGCTTGTCATACTGTCGCGACAGACTTTGTGCCCATCGGACGAGGCCTCCCTGGTGACATAATTGCATGCATCGCGGTGAGGCTGCTGGTAACCTGCCATAACCATGCCAGACAACCAGGAGAAGCTTGAGGTTTCGATTGTTGTGGCCGCGCCGGAGGGAGGGCCCATTCTTGACTCGTGTCTGACGGCCCTGGAGGCACAAATCTCGGGGATCGGCGCGGAAATCTTGGTTATTGATGGCACGAAATTGGGGATCGCAATTGATTGCTCACCAAATTCCGGATCCATTCGAATTCTTCAACTCCCAGCTCAGCCTGAGGTGCCCGTGCTGTGGCAGGCGGGCCTCGACGCGTCACGGGGCGGAATCATTGCCCTGTTAGTAGATTCCTGTATACCGGGCCGAGACTGGGTACAGCAAATACTTCGAGCGCACCAAGCAGACTACGCCGTTATTGGAGGTGCCATCGACCTCGCCCCGACGTTGGGCACGGTGGATTCGGCGATTTACTTTTGCCGCTACAGCCGATACATGCCTCCGTTTGTCGCGACTTTTCTCGATGATCTTCCGGGCAACAACTGCTGCTACAAGCGCGTGGCGCTCGCTGGTGTTCAAGATGAATTGGGCGACGGATTTTGGGAAACATTTGTTCACCGCAAGATGCGCGCTCGAGGTGACCGGCTCCTCTGCCTTCCCGAGATTCTTGTGCATTACGCCGGATCTGCATCGGGCCTTTCTTTTCTGCGCGCTCGCTTCAAACACGGATGCAAATTTGCGGCGCGTCGCGCCAAAGAGTTGAACCGGTGGCAGAGGACTCTGCGTGCACTAACCTTTCCTCTGGTTCCATTCGTGATGTTGTTACGGATCGCCACGCGCGTTTGGGAAAAGCACCGCTATCGTGCGCGATTCCTTTCCTGCGTTCCCCTGCTGATGATTTTTCTGACGGCGTGGAGTACAGGTGAATGTATGGGCTACATCCTCGGCCGATCCTGGCCGGGCCTTCGAGCGAAGAAAAATGAAGGCCCTGTGTTGCGCGAGGCTGGATGAATGCGCCCCAGATTTCGGTCGTGATGGCAACCAAGAATCCGGCCGAGGAGCTTTACCCATGCATTGATTCGGTCTCCGACTTGTATCAATCAGTTACTGCCTAACTACGTTATCCTGGATCGTGTACTTGCTCTGCGTCGGCGCCGGGTTCGCGTTTGGCGAGTCCGTCGCGCTGCGTCCGGGGAATTGAAAAGAAATCGTCACGGCCATTCGCTGGGTCGGAGGTCTCAACACGCAGGGTGTTCCTTATCACCTGGGCAGGCCGCCGCCGTGGATCGATTATCCAGTACATGTAATGCCATACGCGATGACCAATGTCCATGCTGCTGGCAGCGGCCATCGCGCTTTGATGGATTGTCATCAGGAAAAGAAGCGAGTTTCTGTGCATTCTGGTTTTTCTGCCAATCTGCTATCCGTTGCTAGCCATGGACAACTGGCGATTGGTGCGCTACAGCGTGCCTCTCTTGCCGTTTGCCGCGCTTTTCGTCGCGGCGCTCATCGCGCAGCTCCGAAAACAGCGCGTGATTCGAAGGGGAATTGCTAGATCAGGTCGTCGATCGATTACAGTAGGGAAAAGTCATCGGCTTCAGGATAGGTTCGAATGGGCGCCGCGCGCGCTCGGGAATCGAAGCATTCTCGGTGATCCGCGGAACGCCAATATGAAGGACATTATCAACACCAAGATTAAATTTCGCGAGCCCTACCGCCCATTTGCTCCATCGGTTCTGGCTGAGTGCGCCGAGGCCTATTTCGACCTCCCAAACGCGGCGCATCACTATCCGGCTCGCTACGTGCTTTACGTTGTTCCCGCGCGACCCGCCAAGCAAGCCATCCTGCCCGCGATTACGCACGTGGATGGTACTGGTCGCCTGCAAACTGTGTTCCGGGATGCAACCCCAGATACTACAGATTGGTTGAGCGCTTTGCCCAAGCCACCGGCGTTCCGGCGATACTCAACACCTCTTTCAATCTTAAGGGCAAACCCTTCGTGAATACGCCGGCGAACGCTTTCAATACTTTCTCGAAGAGTGAAATGGATACCGTGGTGCTGGGGAATTTCGTGATTGAGAAGTAGTACGATTCCGATCGTCGTCGGCAAAGATTGTGCTGGGGCTATTTCGGCGCGCGGTCCTTGCGTACGGCTTCCTCGATCGATATTAACGCTTGGTGGGCGGCCCCATGCGAAACCGCGATAGGGCTTCGCCGAGATTCTGAACGAACGATTCCGAGGTAAATACGTCCTGCGTGACCGTCAGGCTGCCTGGAGGTGCAACTGGCGCGACCTCGTCGAGTTGGAATTCCCGCACTACTTCTTCTACAAGCGGAGGTTCGATCGGCCGTTGCTCTTCCACATAAGCGCCGGTGAGAGAGTGCTCGCACAGAAGGTTTATCACGCGCGGGATGCCGTGCGAATACTGGTGTATGACGTCAATAGCTTTGGCGCTGAAAATCGGCTGGCCGTTGGCTCCGGCGATGCGCAGTCTTTCCGCAACATACTCGTGCGTTTGTTCCTTGGTCAGGGGAGAGGTTTTGCATCGCACGCTGATCCGTTGCCGAAGCTGGCGGAGTTGCGGCAATTTCAGTTTCTCGTCGAGCTCCTGCTGACCTGACAACACAATCTGCAGAAGTTTATCCGTCGAAGTCTCCAGGTTGGTCAGCAGCCGGATTTCTTCCATCACCGGATAGGTGAGATTTTGTGCTTCGTCAATGATGAGCACCACGGTTTCGCCTGCCTCGTGCCGCTCGAGCAGCCAATGATTCAGGCGCATCAATTGCTGACTCTTGGAGCGTGACTCACACGCGATCTCGAATTCCGCGAGCACGAATTCGAGTAGCTGCGTGGTATTTACACGCGAATTAAAGATGAAAGCTGTGCGGATCTGTTGAGCTTTCAACCAATCGAGCAAGCGGTTGACCAGCGTGGTTTTTCCCGTTCCGACTTCACCGATCAGCGTGACGAACCCTTTTCGCGTCTTGATCCCGTACATCAACCCCGCCAGCGCTTCCTCAATCTCCTTGGTGAGATAGAGGTACCTGGGGTCGGGATTCACCCGAAAAGGACTCTCTTTCAA
>WNFB01000143.1_pt1 | contig 72290 bp, 71 predicted proteins | sample 5400501 | NCBI WGS metagenome assembly WNFB01 (sample SAMN13153341, study PRJNA577476) | soil metagenome | isolation source: 200 cm saprolite under Douglas fir tree site 2 hole 1 | place: USA:California | collected 2015-04-18 | reverse complement strand
ACGCTTCCCGAAAACGAGCCCGGCTCTTCCATCATGCCCGGCAAAGTGAATCCCACGCAGGCCGAAGCCCTCACCATGGTCTCCGTACAAGTGATGGGCAATGATGCCGCCATCGGCTTCGCCGGCTCGCAAGGCAATTTCGAGCTCAACGTTTTCAAGCCCGTCATCATTTTCAATTATCTCCACTCCGTCGAACTCCTCGCCGATTCCTGCAACAGCTTCGTCGAGCACTGTGTCCGCGGCATCGAAGCCAACCGCGAGCAAATTGATCACTACCTCAAGAACTCCCTCATGCTAGTCACCGCCCTCGCCCCCAAAATCGGCTACGACAACGCCGCCCAGGTCGCCAAAGCCGCCCACCACGCCCGCATCAGCCTCCGCGAAGCCGCCATCAAACTCGGCTACGTCACCGCCGAAGAATTCGACGCCCTCGTCAAACCCGAGGACATGACCCACCCATGAGAACTCTGCGTCGTTCATCCCCATTAGCGCTGAGGCGCAGGTCTATTCGGGCCCGAAATGCCTCGGCCCTGTCTGTTTCGATGGTGTTAGCTCGTTTGACGGTTTGGCTAAGGGACTGGGCGGACCGTCTAGCGGGGGAGGTATCTACGGCTACAGAACTAATGATGGGCAAGCGTTCCTGATCATAACCGATGGAGGTCAGGGAAAGGTGGGTTCCATCGATCTGCGCGATTTTGCCGAGTTCGGAATGTGGACCGAAAAAGACGGAAAACGGACGACGCAAGACATACGCAATTGGAGAACCCTTGAGGGAATCGGATTGGGAAGCCAAGAGGCGGACATTGCGAAGGCATACGGGGAGCCTTCCGGTGTGGAGGACTTGGAGCTGGAAGATACCCATCATCAGAAGGGCAAAAGACTGCTCCTTTACAAGGGGCAACTCAACGGCGTGGTCCGGGCGGCCCGCTTTCGCGTCCGCGATGGAAGAGTATCTTTTATCGAATTGGAGAATGACACCTTCGTTGGGCCTGACTGCCTGGGACCCTACTGCACCTATGGCGAGCTCTCCCTGGATAGCCTGTTACGGAACTTCGGATTGCCTGCCCAAAAAAATTCGCCCTCCCCTGTGGAGTGTTTTCAGTCCCAGGACGGTAGGGCATCCTTACACTTTGCGACGAATGTTGAAGAGACATCCGGGGTCGCTGACTTCTTGCTGAGCGATTTTCCCAATTGCCTACACATGCGAAAGAGGATCGCGACAAATGCTCTTCCCGCCTGGAGGACGCCGGAAGGCATCAGATTGGGGAGTTCTGAAGAGGATGTGCTGAAGGCCTATGGGACACCGTCCGCAGAGAAAAAGCTGGAAGCACCAAAGCCCATACTTGAGATAAAGGGTTTACTTGCCGGGTATCGAGCGGGAGACAATCAACCACGGATAGGAGACAAGGTCATTATTTATGGCCCTCGCGAACTTCAGGTTACAGATTTTGGCATACGCGATGGAAGAGTGTCCTACATCTGGCTGAAAAATAGTGATTTTTGGCTAAAGGATGATAAGGAGTAGGTGAACCTTGGCTATTACTGCGCGAGAATCCCGCTAACGGAGCGCCTGAGCGACCGATGACTCATTTCTTGCGCGACATTCTCCGCCAGCCTAAAGAATTGGAGCGGAGCATCGAATACCTGTGCCGGCCGAGACTCCGGGCTCTGGGCGCGGCGGCCGACGCGATCCGCAACGCGCGGCACGTCTATCTCACCGGGATTGGCAGCAGTTGGCACGCGGCGCTCAACGCCGGCGCGCTCTTCTACCAGAATGCTCGTCCTGTCTACATGCAGGACGCGGCGGAGCTGCTCCAGTTCGCCACCTTCCCGCCCGGTGCCGCCATCATCATCATTTCGCGCAGCGGCCGCAGCATCGAAATCGTTCAACTCGTCGCGAAAGCGCGCGCGGCCGGCGCCACCGTCATCGCCATCACGAATGCGCCGGACGGGCCGCTGGCCAAGGAAGCGCAAATTTCCATCGTCATTTCCATCGCACGCGATCACGCCATTTCCGTCAACACCTACTCCACTTTGGCCGCCGCCACGGGAATTCTTGCAAGCAACGTCGCCGGTTCATTCGATGCGCAACTCGCCTCTACGCTCTCGCAGTCGATTGCCGAAACCGCGCGCGCCATTCCTCGCTGGCAGGAACAGATTGCGGACACGAACTGGTTTTTACCGGGCGCTGTTTCCTATTTTCTAGCTCGCGGTTCCAGCCTCGGAAGTTGCTATGAAGCGCGGCTCCTTTGGGAAGAAGGCGTCAAGTCGCCCGCGACCGCGATGGGCACGGGCAGCTTCCGCCATGGCCCGCAGGAAATGATCGCCAAGGATTTTCGTTTCGTCATGTGGATCGACGGCGCGCAAATGCGCGAGCAGGATCTGGCCGTCGCGCGGGATCTCCGGCAACTCGGCGCGAGCGTCCTGCTGATCGGCCAAAATCTTCCGGACGACGCGGGAGATTTAGTGTTCCAACTTCCTACGATTCCGCCCGAGTGGCAATTCCTTATCGACATCATCCCAGTGCAACTCGCGGCCGAACGCCTGTCGCGTCTCTCGGGCGTGGATTGCGATTCCTTTCGGCTCTGTTCCTTCGTTGTCGAAGACGAGTACGGATTGCTGCCCAAGCAGACCAGCGGAGGAAAACCGTGATTGGCGCCGTCGACATCGGAGGAACAAAAATTGCCGCCGGCATCGTGGACGACCGCGGCAAAGTCTTGTCCCGAGTGGAATGTCCCACCGACGCCGCCCGCGCTTACTCCAGCGGGCTTGTGCAGATGATTCGCCTGCTGCGCGAGTCGGCGCAAATCGCTGGCGTTGAACTATCGGGCATCGGCATCGGCTCGACCGGTTGGGTCTACCCGTTCACCGGCGAATTCGGCGATGTGGATTTTCTTCCGGCGTGGAAAGGCTGCAACCCGGTGAAAGACCTGGCGCGCGAATTCAACGTCCGCGCAGCCCTGGAAAATGACGGCGACGCCGCGGCGCTCGGAGAAGCGGCCTGGGGCGCGGGAACAGGCAAGTCGCGATTGATCTATGTGACGGTTGGCACGGGAATTGGCGGCGGAATTATTTTGGACGGCGAGCTCTATCGCGGCGTGGACCGTTCCCATCCCGAAGTGGGTCATCACGTCGTGGACGCTTCGGGGCCGCTTTGCTCCTGCGGCTTCCGGGGATGCTGGGAAGCGCTGGCGACAGGCCCGGCAATGGCGGCATGGTTCCGGAGCAAGGCGCCGGCAGACCGCCAATCTGGGGAAGGTCCAAGCGCCAAAGAAATTTTCCAGCTCGCAAAGGAGGGCGATGCGCTGGCTCAGGAGGCTGTCACGCGCGAGGCGCATTACCTCGGGCTGGGTTTGGCCAACCTGATCAACTTGTTTGTGCCGGACAGGATTGTTTTGGGCGGCAGCGTGATGAAGAGCGTGAGTCTCGACGACATCCGAAAAGTGATTGCCCAGGGATGCCGCTTCGTGCCGTTTGAAAAGACGGAACTCGCCCTTGCTTCTCTCGGCGACGACGCCAATCTGATCGGTGCGGCTCGCGTCTGGCATCACCGCTTCGGGCAACGAAACCAGGAGGCCGCATGATGCGCCGCACAATTTCCATAGCGTTCGGTATTTTGTTCTCGGCGCACTCGCTCTGCGCCCAGCAAAAAAACGCATCGGCGGTTTACCAATTGAAGCCGACGCCAAAGACCGTAGCTTGGGGCTACTACGACGCCAAGACTCCGCCCGTGCTGCGCGTCAAGTCGGGCGATACGGTGGAAATTCAGACGCTGATCACAAATAGTCCGAAGCGGCTGGAAGAGGCGGGCCTGCCGCCCGATCAGGTCGAGCAATCGCTTCGCGACATCACCGATCAGGTCAAGGACAAGGGCCCGGGCGGTCACATTCTCACCGGGCCGGTTTACATTGAGGGCGCGCAACCCGGCGATGTGCTCGAAGTGAAGATTCTCGCCATAAAACTTGCCATTCCTTATGCTTACAACGCCTTCGGCCCCGGCCGCGGCTATCTGCCCGACGATTATCCTTACGCGAAAATAAAGATCATTCCGCTCGATGAAAAGCGCATGGTAGCAAAATTCGCGCCAGGCATCGAGATTCCGCTGCATCCTTTTTTCGGCAGCATGGGCGACGCGCCGCCCGAAAGCGCGGGCCGCTTCAACAGCGCGCCGCCGTGGATTATGGCGGGGAATCTGGATAACAAGGACCTCGTCGCCGGTACGACACTCTACATTCCCGTGCACGCGCCCGGCGCGCTCTTTGAAGTCGGCGACGGCCACGCCGGCCAGGGCGACGGCGAAGTGGACATCACCGCGCTCGAAACTTCGCTCATCGGCACATTCCAGTTCGTCGTGCGCAAGGACATGCACCTGAAGTGGCCGCGCGCCGAAACGCCCACGCACTACATCACCATGGGCCTCAACGATGACCTGAACGCCTGCGCCACGCTCGCCGTGCGCGAGATGATCGATTTCCTCGTGAGCCAAAAGCATCTCTCCCGCGACGACGCCTACATGCTCGCCAGCATCGCCGCCGACCTGCACATCACTGAACTCGTCGACGGCAATAAAGGTGTCCACATGATGATTCCCAAATCGATCTTCGTTGGCGCCTCTAAATGACCGATACGTCTCAAAATCGAGAAACAATCGCGTGGAAGACGTGGATGGCAATCCGGTTCATCGTATTTGGTATTGGCGGCTTCTTAGCGCTCTGGATTTCCTGGCTATCGATCCTGTTTGTCGTCATGGATCCGCATGATGAGCGATTTCTGCTCAGCCTTTTCGTGGCGGCGCCACTCAGCTTCGTTGGTGCGCTCATGATGTTGTACGGAGGAGGACAGTGGGGGCGCTGGGCCTACCTATGGGTGTTCGTGTCAGTGCCCATCGTCGTTTCACCCGTGTTCCTGCTCGCTGAGGCCTATCCCGCATTGGATTTCCTGGCACCAAAAGGGCCGGGAATCGTACTCTTCGCATTGCCGATGGTTGGTAGCTATCTGCTCGTGAGGAGGTATTACAGGCTGCGAGATAAGCAAAACCTGCGTCAGTAGTTGTAGACATGCTCGATTGGACGCCTCGGCTGGCGAGGTTCGAAAAGTTTCTTGGATCGCCGTTTGCGAAACGATCACTCGTAGCGCGAAGCGATCATCGGGTCCACGCGCATCGCGCGCCGCGCCGGAATCAGGAGAACCACGACCGATGACACGAAACCGCTACATGGTGAGCCTGGTTCTCCTCACGTTTTTCGTGATCTCCTTGTTGACCAATATCATCAACGCGATCGTCCCGGACATCATCAGCAGCTTTCGCGTGAGCCTGATGGCCGCCGGATTTCTCGTGTTTGCGTTTTTCATCGCTTACGGCGTGATGTCCATTCCTGCGGGCTTTCTCGTAGAGCTTTTCACCGAGAAACCGGTGATGATCGTGTCGTTTCTCGCCGCGACGCTCGGTTCTCTCAGCTTCGCGCTGTTCCCTCGGTACAATATCGCGGTGGTTTCCTTGTTCGCCATCGGCGCCGGCATGGCCACGCTGCAAGTGGCCATCAATCCGTTGTTGCGGGTCGCGGGCGGGGAAGAACATTACGCTTTCAATTCGGTGCTCGCTCAACTGGTATTCGGCAGCGCCTCGTTCATCAGTCCGCGTATCTACTCGTATCTGGTTCTGAATCTCAACAATGCTTCACACCATCAAAGCGCCTTGTTGCGTCTTCTGGGCAGACTCACTCCACCGGAGCTGCCATGGGCTTCCATTTATTGGGTCTTTGCCGTCTGCGCTCTGCTGATGATGGTGGTCCTGGTCTTGTCCAGGTTTCCCGCTGTCCAGCACACCGCCGAGGAACGCGCCGGCTCGTTGGACATGTACCGGAGACTCATGCGACAGCCCGTGGTTTGGCTGTATTTTGCCGCGATGTTCGCGTACACGGGCTGCGAACAGGGCACCGCAAACTGGATTTCGAATTTTCTCCACGAATATCACGGGTTCGATCCTCACACTACCGGAGCCGCGGCGGTCTCTTGGTTTTGGGGCCTGCTCACCGTAGGTTGCGTGATTGGCCTGATACTTCTGAAATTGTTCGATAGCCGCAAGGTGCTGGTTGGCGCGTGCGCCGGTGCGCTGCTCTGTCTATCTGCGGCCTTGTTCGGTCCCGCCCGAGTTTCGCTGATCGCGTTTCCTGCGATCGGCTTGTTTGCTTCGGTCATGTGGCCCATCGTGGTGTCGCTCGCTTTGAATTCCGTCGGGGAGTATCACGGTTCATTCTCGGGAATTTTAGGCACGGGAATTATTGGCGCAGCCATCGTGCCGGTCATTATCGGGCGAATCGGCGACTACGCGGGGTTGCGAAGCGGAATGGCTTTCCTCTATCTCACGTTTGGCGTCGTGCTCAGCGTTGGCTTCTGGGCGCGGCCGTTGATCAACAATGCGACGCTAAATCTCAAAAAAACGCCTGCGGAGAGTGCTGTTTGAGCGGCCGGCTCCCATCGTGAGGCCAGCCGGCGGCTCCGCCAGCGTGGAAGCCGGCTTCTGCGTTGCGGTTCGCGAAATAGAGATAGAACGGTCACTCGTAACGCAGAGCGATCATCGGGTCCACGCGCATCGCGCGCCGCGCGGGAATGTAGCAGGCAAGCAGCGCCACTCCGGTCAGAAGAATGGCGACGCCCACAAACGTGAGGGGATCGGAGGCGCCGACGCCGTAAATTAATTTCGCAATCAGCCGCGTCAATCCGAGCGCCGCGGCCAGACCGATGGCCACGCCGATGAGCGTGATTTTCATTCCTTCGCCGAGCACCATGCGCAGCACGTCGCTGCTCGACGCGCCCAGCGCCACGCGAATCCCGATTTCATGCGTGCGTTGCCCGGTCAGATAGGAAATCACGCCGTAAATTCCGATCGCGGAAAGCACCAGCGCCAGCGCGGAAAAAACGCTGAGCAGAATCATCGCCAGCCGCTGCGTCGCGATGGAATTGCCGACAATTTCCTGCAGGGGCCGGGCGCCAAACACGACGGAGCTGGAATCCGCTTTCACCGCGGCTTCGCGAATCGCGCTCACCACGCCGAGCGGAGAAGCCGTTGTGCGCGCGACGTAGCCCGAACCGCTGGAAAGGAGCGGCCAAAAACGGTCGGGCACTTGCCAGACCGACAAATAAAGTTGCGACTGCAACGTGTCGTGCCCCTTGGCGCCCAGGCCCCAGTGCTCGACGTGGCCCACGACGCCGACGATTTCCGGCTGGATATCCAGCAGCCCGACGTTGATGCGCTTGCCGACGGGATCGAGATTCGGAAAATATTTGCGCGCAAACGTAGCGTCAATCACCGCGACGGCCGGCGAATGCTCGTCGTCGAGATCGTTGAGGAAACGCCCGCGCTGAATCGGAATGCGCATGGCCTGCTGATAAGGCGGCGTCACGAGGTAGAAAAGCGCAAACGTCATATCGCTTTGGTTGGCCGGCGGTACCTGGCCTTCGAGCCAGAACGGAACTTCCGAATCGCCGGTCATGGGGAGCGAGCCGCCGATCATGGCGACGGATTCCACTCCGGGTACGCTTTCAAATTGCCGGAGGCTTTCGCGGTATTTCGAACGCAATTGGCCGGGCGTCACGGACGGATCGGAAGTTAGAGAAGTTGCGAACGAGAGCGCGTTGTGCGGATCGAAGCCGGGATTAATTCCCCAGAGGGCGGCGAGGCTTCGAACCATCAGTCCCGCGCCGACGAGGAGAACCAGCGCCATGGCCATTTCGACGACGACAAAGACGCTTTGCGTCCGATGCCGAGCACCGCTTGATCCGCGTCCGCCTTCTTTCAGCGTTTCGCTCAATCGAGGCCGCAACATTTTAATCGCCGGCGCGAGCCCAAAAACAACACCCGTAAGAATGGAAACGCCGGCGGTAAAGAGCAGCACGTGGGAATCGAGTCCGATTTCGTCGGCTCGCGGAAGAGAGCCCGCCAAGGACGTGACTATCATGCGCATCGCGATTTTCGCGAGCAGCAGTCCGAGCGCACCGCCGGCGACGCCGAGCATGACGCTTTCCGTCAGCAACTGGCGGATGACACGCGCAGGGCTGGCGCCGAGCGCCGAGCGGATGGCAAATTCTCGGGTGCGTCCGGTCGAACGCGCGAGCAGCAGATTGCCAACATTGGCGCAGGCGATCAGGAGAACAAAGCCGACCGCGCCCAGCAGCACGAGCAAGATTCCGCGGACGTCGCCGACCACGTCCGTCTTCAGCGGGATCAGGGTGATCCCGAGGCCTTTGTCGGCTTCCGGATAGGCCACCGCAAGATTTTGCGCGACGGAGTCCATGTCCGCACGCGCCTGCGCGAGCGAGACACCGGGCTTCAGGCGGCCGATCGAATTCGTGCCCATGCTGATGCGGCGATCGAGAAACGTGGGGTCGGTCCACTGGCCGATGGGCACATACACGTCCGAAGGACTAATCCCCGGAATGCGCGCCTGGGCAACGCCCACGATCGTGTAGGACTTGCCGTTCAGGGTGATGTTTTTTCCCAGAACCTCCGGCGACGAGGCAAATTTGCGCTTCCATAAACCGTCGCCAAGAACGGCCACGGGGCCCGCGCCCGCGCGGTCTTCTTCGGGGCGGAAATTGCGGCCCAGCAAGGGATTGAGGCCAAGGGTGGGGAAAAATTCCGCGGAGATCATGTGCGCGTGCAGGCGCTCCGGCTCGCCTGAGCCGGTCAAGTTGTAGTCATCCGCACGGAAGGCACTCAGTGAAGAAAAGGAATGGTTTTGCTTCTGCCAGTCGAGAAAATTCGGGTAGGTAATGGAGCCTTGTTCGAACGCCGGCGTTTTCGCGTAGAGAGCGTAGAGTTCGTCGGGATTCGAAAACGGCAACGGGTTCAGCAGCACGCCGTTCACGACGGAAAAGAGCGCGGTGTTCGCGCCAATTCCAAGGGCCAGCGTAAGAACAGCAATGGCGGCGAATCCGCGGTTTTTCAGGAGCACGCGGAACGCAAACCGGATGTCTTGCCAGAAGTTGGTCATCGGATACCCCCGAGGGACACTTATTCTTAGGGATGGACTGCTGCCGGTAGATACGGCGGCGCCTTGTTTTTTGTTCCGTAGAGAATTAGGGGGGCGCCGGTGCTTCAGTAGTCGTAGATGTGTTCGATTTTGACGCCGCGGCTGGCAAGCCGGGTCAGCACTGAATGCAGGGAACGCACCGGGCATTCGAGCGCGAATCGCTCCACCTGGGGCTGCGTCAGGAAGTTTTCGGTGAAGAGCAGAGTGGCTTCGCTTGCAGGCAAATCGTAGTTCCAATCTTTCGGAGCAACCACGGTCAGCATGATTTCATCGTTGCCGGCGATCTGCGCAAAATGTACATCACGATTTGCCAGTTTGACGGCAAGATCGGTGAATTCCTGGTAGCGTGGAATGATCGCGACATAGGATTGCGAGCTGAGGTCTTTTGCTTTTTTTACGTGCGGAAATTCCTGAAAAAGAGTTTCCGGCGCGTTCTCGATCCATGTGTGCGTGTCGGCCGATTCGACTCCATAGGTCAAATGGCTCGCCGCCTGCAAAATTTCTGCGTAGATGGCCTCGCATCCGTAGTCGACGCTGAGAATGAATTTGCGCTCCCACTTTCGAACGGGATGCTTGCCCCAGAGAGGCGTCTCTTTCCAAAGCTGCTCCAGCGCATGCGCGAAATGGAATTCGTAGAACGGACGGATGTAAACAAAATCGGCGTATTCGCGCGCCACGCGCGCCACGTAGGCGTCTTCTTCGACGAGTTCATGCGAGCTGGTCCATTCGCTGACGCGCCCTATCGTTTGTTCGTACGCGCCGCGGATGGCGTATTCCAGCGCGAAGCTGCCACCGAGCACGAACGAACTCAGGTGATCGCCAAAATTGAATTGATGGCGGCTTTGCGTCAGGCCGCAGATGAAACAGTACGAGCGCCAATATTGGCCAATCGAAGCAAAGTACGGAAAGTCGCTCGGCAGATTCTTGGGCAGGTATTGCGCACGCTCTTCGTAACTCCAAACGATGTACCACTCGGGATAAGAAAAATAGGAGTCCTCGAGCGGCCTACGATTTTTCTCACCGATGTCAGGTGCAGCGTTTCCGCGCTGCGCAATCACGGAAAGAGGCCCGACTGCAGGTTTCACGAAAGCGCATTTCAGCCAAAAAGCCGCGACGAATAAAACAATTGCTCCAAACACGATCAGGAAAAACGACAGGACCCTTCGCTTGAAGAAGCGCTTCAGCCCTTCGCGCATCGCGGGCTCAGGCCTCCGCAGGATTACGGCTCACCTTGGCGGCGATCCAGAAGGCCGCGATGAAAATGAGGATGTGCGGCAGATTGACGAGAATATTCGTTTTCAAAGAGATCTGATTCAGGTGGGTGTAGAAATAGACGGCCACGTCGATCAAATACCACGTTCCCAAAACGTAAAAATAAATTCGCGCGCCGCGCGCCGAAGTGAGCGCGCCGATGACGCCGAGCGCTCCAGCACCGAGGTGCCCGAGGTCGACGATCCTCGTCATGTGGAAGAGGCCAAACATCAGGCCGTTCGCGTCCATGATTCCTGGAACGTAGTCCAGCAAGTAGACGCCGAGAAAGAGCGCGGCAAATCCCCAGGCGCACTTCTGAATCGTCGTTATTTGTTTAGGCATAAGTCTCTCTCGGGAAACTGAGTCTCAGGATAGTTACTCTATACTTGCCGGGAAAGCAAAATCTTCGTAGCACTTATGGAAACGACAACGTCCTCTTCCCGCCGAAGGCGCTGGCTGATCGCGCTCCTGCTGGTGGCTTCCCTGCTGGCCGTGGTCGCAAGAAAATTATTCGATTATTCGGCCGCCCCCGCGAAAGATAAAGAATCCGACTTCGTGTATCCCCCGAATGGCGATCAAACCAAGCCGACGACACTAGTCCTGCAAGTTCCTCCGGCGGCCCAGGTGCCGTTCGAACAGGTGGGCGGCTACATCAACGACGCGAGCTACCTGAACAAGACCGCGGTCTACGGAATCGTCAAAGTCGCGACGGTGCAGGATATTCAGAACGCCTTGCAATTTGCACGGGATCACAAATTGAAAGTAACCGCCGCCGGTTCGCGGCACAGCATGGGCGGACATACGTTCGTGAAGGACGGACTCGTGCTGGATATGCGCGGATTCGATCAGGTCCGCCTGGACAAAGAGCACAAAATTCTCAACGTGCAGACGGGCGCCACCTGGAAACAGTTGCAGTTGTACCTCGACCAATACGGGCTTGCGGTCAAGGCCATGCAATCCATCAATATTTTTACGGTGGGCGGCACGCTGAGCGTGAACGCGCACGGGATCGCGCACAATCCGGGGCAGGTGGCGCCGACGGTGCGGTCTTTCCGCATCCTGCTTAGTAATGGCGACATCAAGCAATGCAGTCCAACGGAAAATGCCGAGCTCTTTCATCACGCGCTCGGCGGCTACGGTTTGATGGGAATTATTCTCGACGTGGACCTGGACGTGGTGGACAACGAGATGTACCTCTGGAAGACGCACTACCTGGATTACAAGGATTTTGCGAGCTATTACGAGAAAAACGTCGAAGGAAATCCGAATATCGGGCTGGCGTACGGGCGGCTTTCGATGTCGCCTTCCACATTCCTGGCGGAGACCGCGATTCACACGTATGAAAAAACACACACGGATGTGCCGGTGGTTCCGCTGAAGCTGCCGCGCTACGTGTGGCTCGACCGGTTCATCATCAATTTTTCGAAAACCGGCGACACCGGGCGGCGCTTTCGCTGGACGATGGAAAAATATGGAGAGCCGCGACTGCACACGTGCGTTTCACGCAACGAAGCGATGAGCCGGGAAGAGGGCTGCCTGGTCTCCCGCAATCAGGAGATGTACGATTCGATGGATTATTTGAACAACCGGCTGCGGGACACGGACATCCTGCAGGAATATTTTATTCCGCACGACAAGATGCCGCAGTTCGTGGACGGCTTGCGAAGCATCGTGAAAGGCAATGGCGCGAATCTCATCAACGTGACGATTCGGATCGTGCGCAAAGACGAGATCACCACGCTGAATTACGCAAAGCAGGACATGTTCGCCTACGTGCTGTACTTCAATCAGAAATTCAACGAGCGCGAGGGCCGGATTTTGCAGAAGACCACGACCGACCTGATTGATCTCGCACTCGGACTCGACGGCACCTACTATCTCCCCTACCAGCTTTTCTATTCGAAGGAACAGCTTCGCAAAGCGTACCCGCGCGTGGATGAATTTTTTGCGGCCAAGCGCATTTACGATCCGGATGAGCTGTTCACGAACAAGTTCTACGAAAAGTACGGCAAATAGTCCCGCGACCTGTTTGCAATTCCCTTCCGCCATTTGCTCGCCGCCACTTGCGGCTATAACATGGTGCCCCTGGGTCCAGCAGCTAACGCAAGACTTGGAGGAATCGTGCATTCTGGCAAAGCACTGGTGTTGCTATTCCTGGCCTGCCTCATGCCGCTCTTGCTGGCGGCACAGAGCAACAGCACTCCGGAGTGGTGCCGGGCGCTTCCGCGGCCGGAGTACAAAGCGCTGCAGCGCGTACTCGAGAGCGATCCGTGGTTTGAGGTGTACAAGGCCGCGCCGGGCGTATTTGCAATTTACGAGCCGCGTCAAGCGGAGGAAGTCATCTCCTTTCTCATTGTCGGCCACAAGCAAGCGGTTCTTTTCGACACCGGTATGGGCATCGCAAATATTCACAGGGTGACCACGCAGTTGACTTCGCGCCCGGTCGTCGTCTTGAATTCTCATACGCACGACGACCACGTCGGCGGCAACTGGCAGTTCACTTTCGTCTACGGGATGGATACCGCGTTCACGCGGACCAATGCGCGAGGTTCGCGCGAAGATGCCCAGGCGGAAATCACGCCGGATCAGATTTGCGGCAATTTGCCCAAGGGGTTCGATGCCAGGGCTTACGTCACAAAACCGTGGAAGATTTCAAGAACGATTGGCGACGGCTTCAAGATCAATCTGGGCGGCCGCACGCTGGAAATTCTTTCGGTGCCGGGTCACACACCGGATGCCACCGCGCTGCTCGACCGGGAAAATGGGTTGCTTTTCACCGGCGACACGTATTATCCCGCTCCGATCTGGCTGTTTCGGCCGGAAACGGATCTCGATGCGTACGAGGCGTCGGTAAAGAAACTGGCGGCGCTGGCGCCGCAGCTGAAGCTGGTGCTTGGCGCACATAACGTTCCGGTCGCAAATCCCGATGTTCTTCCAAAGCTTGTTACCGCAATTCAAGCCGTTCGCGCCGGAAAAGTCCCACCGCAAAAAAGCGATGGCGGGAAAACTCTATATACAACGGACGGCATCACGTTTTTGCTCAGGACAGAAGCGGCCGGGGTACACTGAAATCCTCAGAAAGATGGGAAATGGGCCGCTTCTTGCAAACAGCTGTTTCCGCCGTTCTATTCGCGCTTCTGATGCTGGTTCCCGCCGCGACCGCGAATCGCGAGCAACAAAAATCAGGGAAAAAAGAAAAGCCCGTCCGGAAAGATGTGATGAATTTCGACGGCGGAGTCTTTTTTGAGACGGACGGCAGTCTGTCGGAAATCACTTGCTTTCGCGTTTCCGGGCGCGCCACCGCGCCGCACTTTTTCGACGGATTCAAACGCCTCGATGACGAACATGGAACGCGATACCAGCGCGGACGGGAGGTTGTGACGGAGTTTCCCGAGGAGCTTACCGTTTCCCTGGTGATGTTCGATTTCCCTTGCCCCGGCCAGTTGGAAAAGCCCGGCCCGCGCCGGTATCTGACGAAAGAGATGATGCTCGCGCTGCGTTTCTCGTTCTACTGGAAGCGCAATCTGGAGCTGCGGCACATCGAAAATCTCAAGCAAGGAACCGCAACGGCCGAGCCCATCGAGCCCTACAACACGGAGAGCAAAGAAGATTTGGCAAAGCGCTACCGGTGGTTTCTGGAATTCACGATTCCCAGCGCGGGCGTGCCGCTGACGGATCGTGTTGTGCTGATGATCCGCACGGCGGACGGGCTCACGGCTGCACGAGTGGCGGCACGATTGTAGATGCAGCCCTAACTAACCCATGGAGCTGACTTTTTCGGGCTCGATCTTGTAGACGACGCGGACTTCGCCCGGCTTCCGGAAGGGATACACGGGATTTCCGAGATACTTTTTGGAGAGCTTGTTGATGTGATCGTCCGCCCCGTTCTCGGTTACTTCCACGACTTTTCCGCGGATTTCCAGGTAACGATAGGGGTTCGCGGGATCCTGCAACGAGATGGAAACACGCGGATCGCGTCGCATGTTCTTGTCTTTCACGCGGCCCTTCGCGGAATTGACGCGCACGAATTTTCCGTCGTAGTCCACCCAGACGGGCGTGACTTGAGGGCTGCCGTCCTTCATCAGCGTTCCCAGATTTCCGAAGGCGGGCTTCTCCAGTAAGTCTTTGTGTGTTTCCGGTATCATCTGGCTCATCTCGTTCCTCCTTGCACGATCAAACAAAAGTTATCTCCGCAATGCGGCTCCTGGCGATTAACGGCGCGCCGGTAGCTTTTTGAACTTCCTCCGCGGTCCATCCGGGGGCGACTTCGCGGAGGACCAAGCCCTCGGGCTTCACGTCAATGACCGCGAGATCGGTCACGATGACGTCCACGCAAGCGAGCCCAGTGAGCGGATAGGTGCACTGCTTCACGATTTTGGGCGCCCCGTCTTTCGTGGTGTGTTCCATGCAGACGATCAAGGTCTTTGCACCAGCGGCGATGTCCATCGCTCCGCCGATGCCGCCGGAACCTTTTGCGCCGGGAATTTTCCAGTTAGCCAGGTCGCCCTTCTCCGAAACTTGAAACCCGCCGAGCACGGCGACGTCGAGATGACCGCCGCGCGTCATGAGATGCGCGTCGGCCTGATGAAAGAAAGATGCGCCGGGAATCAGGGTCACGGGGACTTTCATCGCGTCCACCTGATCGAAATCTTCCTGGCCTGGCTTGGCGCGCGGGCCCATGCCGAGAATTCCATTTTCACTGTGAAAATGGACAGTGATGCCCTTCGGCAAATACTCCGCGATGAGATTGGGAATTCCCCAGCCGAGATTGACGTAGGCCCCGTCTGTCAATTCCCGCGCGGCGCGCTGTGCGATTTGTTCGCGCGTGAGCCGCAGTTTTGCCGCCACCGCCTTTTCCTGGCTGACGTCACCCGGCATAATGGAGTCCCTTCGCCCGCACGATGCGATGCACGAAAATCGCGGGCGTAATCACATTTTCGGGATCGATCGAGCCCACCGGAACAATTTCTTCCGCTTCGACGATCGTGGTTTTCGCGGCCATGGCCATGATGGGATTGAAGTTTCTGGCGGCGAGGCGATAAGTCAAGTTGCCCAGCTCATCAGCTTTCTGCGCCTTGATGAACGCGTAGTCCGCGTGGATGGGCATTTCCAGGATGCTGCGCTCTCCGCCGATCACGCGCTCTTCTTTTCCTGCGGCAACTTCGGTGCCGACACCAACGGTGGTGTAAAAACCGGTCAGGCCGGCGGCCGCGGCGCGCATGCGTTCGCAGAGGATTCCCTGAGGCACGAGTTCCAGCGTCACTTCTTTCGCGGCGTAGCGTTCCTGAAAATGATTGGCGTGCGGCCCGGGGAATGAAGCGATGACATGCTTGACTTGATTGTTTTTGAACATCAAGCCCAGTTCCCCCTCGCGCGTGCCGCAATTGTTGCTGATCGCCGTGATGTTTTTCGTTCCCTTGCGCGCGAGCGCTTGAATCAGATTGTTCGGAAAGCCCGCGCCGCCGAATCCGCCGAACATGATTCGCGCGCCATCGGGAACGTCGGCTACGGCTGCGTCGAGGCTTGGATAAACTTTTTGCTTCATCGCGCTTCCATTCATCAGGTTCTTGCAGCCATTTTGTTGAGTGTTTCGGCGTTCGAACGGAGTCTGGCGGCCACGCCACTCTGGTCCAGCCAACGCGCCGTTTCCGTCGCCTCCAAATCGTGCCCCAGCAAAGCGCGCAGATCGGATTCGTCGTCCACGTCCATCTCCAGGTGGGCGTTACGGCACACCATCACGCGCGCGCCGGCCTTGCCCGCTTCGGCGAGATGCTTCGCAAAGCTGCCATTTCCAAAATGCGAAGGAAAGAGCGTCGGCGGCGTGCGCAGGATTGCATTGGTTCCCGTGCCATCCCGGGAAGGCACGATGACCAGAGCGGGCGATTCGAATTCCAGCGCAAGAAGCTCATCAATGTCATCAGATTGGATGAGGGGAAGATCCAGCGGAACGCGAAGCACTGCGCGCACTCCCCCTGCTTCGCAAATCCTGGAAGCGGCATCCACGGAATCGCTTTCGGAAATTTGGCGCTCTTCGGGCAAAATCTCCCAGCCGTTTTCCGTGGCCATGCGGAGCGCCGGCAGGTAATTGGTCACGACGAAGATTTTCTCAGCCTGGCGCACGCCTCGTACGGCGCGCATCGTGTCCGCCAGCATCGCCTGGGCTAAGCCGAAGCGTTCCCCGGGCGTCAATACGTCCGTCAGGCGTTTCTTGGCATTGGTCAAATCCTTGATGGGAAGGAGGAGTGCGCGCATGGGAATCACTCAGTAAGCGCCTTCGGTGTAAGCGGCGTGATGCTGCGTGCCCAGCGTGGGCAGCCGCGCGGCGACGGACTCCGCGTCTGCCTCACTTTCGAACGACCGCCGAATCTTATAAGTCGTCGTGCGCTCGGCCGGGACGCGGCCGAGCGAGCGAATCTTTGCGCGGAATTCTTCCGGCGAGACGAACTCGCCGAACGTCGCCCCGGCGGCTTTCGAAATGCTTTCTTCCATCAACGTTCCGCTGAAATCGTTGGCGCCGGCTTGCAAACACGCGAGCGACGTTTCGAATCCCAGCTTGACCCAAGAGACTTGCAGATTCTTGATTGCGCCGCGGAGCAGCACTCGCGCGAGCGCGTGGACCCGCAAATGTTCTTCTCGCTTGGCGCCGGGCCGCGCTCCGCCGTGACGATACAGCCGAGTATTTTCGTGGATGAAGCCGAGCGGAACGAATTCCGTGAAGCCGCCGGTGCGCTTCTGAATCGCTCGCAGGAGAAGAATATGGCGCACCCAATCGGCGGGCTCTTCGACATGGCCGTACATCATCGTGGATGTGGTGGGAATTCCAAGCTCATGCGCGGCGGTAATGATTTCGACCCAGCGACCCGCGGGCAGCTTGTTGGGACTTAGTTCTTTTCTCACGCGATCGTCCAGAATTTCGGCGGCGGTTCCGGGGATGCTTCCCAGGCCCTCGTCCTTCATCATTTGCAGGTACTCGCGCAGCGGCATCCCGGTCTTCAACACGCCGTAGTCTATCTCCATGGGAGAGAACGCGTGCACGTGCATCTCGGGAATCGCGCGCTTGACGGCCCGCAAGAGGTCGCGATAGAAAAAACCGTCGAGGTCTCGCGGCAAGCCGCCTTGAATGCAGACTTCCGTGGCGCCGCGGTCCCAGGCTTCGCGCGCCCGGCGCACCATCTCTTCGAACGAAAGCGAATAGGCATCGGCAGCGCCGGGTCCGCGGCCAAATCCGCAAAAACTGCAGCCCACGAAGCATACATTCGTGAAATTAATGTTGCGATTGACGACGTAGGTGATCGCCTCGCCGACGGTCTCTCGGCGCAATTGATCCGCGACGGCCAGCAAGGCTTCCAAGGCTGCGCCTTCCGCGGTGGCCAGTTGGAGCCCTTGTTCGAAGGTCAGCTCCGCTCCGCCTATCGCTGCTTGCAGGCATTCGCGCGATTCCGCGGGGCATGCCTCAAGGGCGGCCGAAACGACTTCGTTGCTCACGCGCGTTGCCATTTCATGCGTATCCTATCAGAGGAGGCCACTCGCGCGCTCGCGCAACAGCCCGAGAGGCCGGGGGCTAGCCCGTGGGACCCGCATCCATTACCATAGCTGCTCGACGATGAAACGGGGTTCTATTCTGCTAATGGTCGGTGTTGCGGTCGTGGGCGTCGTAGTCGCCATTGCCGCCTCCCTTCTCCATGATGGCCTGAGTTCCCGAGCCACTCCCAGCAAGCTGGAAGCGGCGATTGCGCGCAATGCTCATCGTCTTGCAATTCCCGCAAGCGCCAGATCCGCCCAAAACCCGGTCATCGCTTCCGAGGAAGACTTGCGTGTTGCGCGGCTGCACTTCGCGGATCATTGCGCGGCCTGCCACGACAATGACGGCAGCGGCCAGACCCTTTATGGCAAGGGTCTTTATCCGCCGCCGCCCGATCTGCGCCTGCCGGCGACGCAAAACCTCACGGACGGCGAGCTCTTCTGGATTATCGAGAATGGTGTGCGCTTTACCGGCATGCCGGCTTTCGCGACTGCGGGGGAAAACAACGGACACGGCGGCGCACTCGACAGTTGGAAGCTGGTTCACTTTATCCGCTACCTGCCATACCTTACCGCAGCGGAACGCGCTGAAATGGAGCGCTACAATCCCAAAGGGCCGGACGAGCGCGCCGAGGAACAGGAAGAAAACGATTTCTTGAACGGGGCAACGCCGAAGACCAAGCGTGAATCACAGAATCAGCATCCGCGATGAGGTGATGAATGTTAGGCGCTAGTTTCTTCCGGAGGTTTGCATGAAGATTCGCTTGATTTCCATTGCGCTGCTGCTCGCGCTGGCCGCGGGCAGCGTCTTTGCGCACGGTAACAAAGTGCACGTTGTCGGCACGATCGAAAAAACGAACTCCGATTCGCTGGTGGTGAAAACGAAAGACGGCAAGTCCGTTGAAGTAAAACTGGCGGCTTCGACCGTGTACCTCGAGCGAAACAACAGCCAGGACAAGCCCGCCAAGTTTGCCGACCTCGCTGCCGGCGATTTCGTCGTCATTCATGCAACGCCGAAAGACACCGGTCTCGAAGCGGGCCAGGTGCGGTTCTCACGACCGGTCGCGCCCAAAGCTGCCGCTCCCGCCGCGCCGAAGCCGAAATCCTGAAGAAATTTGAATTCGCAGAATTTCTGCCAGCCGAACACGCAGCAGGAATTAGCCTTCAGCACAAACCAAACTCTTCGTCTCGCTGCCAGCGCATAAACGTCATCTCCGAGCTGCATTTAAAGAATGGCAACAGACGCATGTATGTCGTCAGAAGATGTGAATGGCGCTGGCCTTAATCGTCAAGCAGACCTTGACGCCAGCGGCAAGTTCGAGGGATTCCGACGATTGCGCCGTGATGACTGCTACGAGTGGCACGCCGACATTCACTGTCAGCCGCACTAGAGGCCAGACCTTCTCGACGCTGACCACCGTCCCCTCAAGCCTGTTGCGTGCAGAAGAGGGAAAAAACTCTCCCGAGACGGTAATTTCCTCGGGCCGAATGGCCGCGTAGACTGGACCTTCTTGCTCCGCGATGACGTAGAGTTTTAGGGGGCCGGCCTCGAACACCGCCTCGAACGCTCCCCCACTGTGCAGTTCGGGTGGATCGCACCGCGCAACATTCCCCCGAAGCAGATTCTCGACCCCGAGAAACCGCGCCAGGAACGCCGAATCCGGCTTGCGAAATACTTCGTCGGGCATTCCGGTTTGCACGATCCTGCCTTCATGAATCACCCCTAAGCGGTCGGCGAGAGCGAGTGCCTCCTCGAAGTCATGGGTGACGTGCAGCGTCGTAACCCGCAATTCTTCGTGCAGACTGCGCAGCTCCCGCCGGAGCTCGCGCCGAATCTGCGGATCGAGAGCCGATAGGGGTTCGTCAAGAAGGAGTACGCGTGGTCGCGGTGCCAGCGCGCGAGCCAGTGCGATCCGCTGCTGCTCTCCGCCACTCAATCCGACGATGCCACGGTCAAGGAGCGGCTCGATCTTGAGCAAGCGCGCGACTTCTTCGACGCGCGCATTCGCGTCTGCCCGTGGCATCTCGTGGAGGCCGAAAGCGATGTTCTTGCGCACGGTCAGCTGCGGGAACAACAAATAGTCTTGATACATGAAGCCGATGTGCCGGGCCTCCGGCGGCAGTGACGTCACATTCTCCTCGTCAATCCAGATTTCTCCGGAAGACGCCCCCTGCACGCCTGCAATGACCTCGAGCAGCTGGGTCTTGCCGGCACCCGTGGGCCCGAGCAAAACGAAATATTCCCCGTCTGCGATTTCCAGATGGATGGACTGCAGCGCGAATGCGCCTCTTCGGGAACTGACGTTCGATAAACGAATCAAGCCGCTCTGCCCTGGCCTCTTTGCAGGCTGATTCCGCGTAACAGCGCAAACACGGACAGCGACAGAAGTACCAGAGCCAAGGCGGGCGGTAAAGCATATTTGAGGCCGTACGTGGAGAAGCGATCGTAAATCAGCACCGAGGCAACCTTTGGATTGTAGGTCAGGATGAGGATAGCGCCGAACTCACTGATGGCGCGCGCCCACATCATGATGGCGCCGGAAAGCAGGTTGCGCCAACTGAGCGGCACGGCGACGGAGAAAAAAGCACCCAGCGGCCCATAGCCGAGGGTGCGGGCAACGTATTCCAGCCTTGGGTCGACGTTCCGGAACCCGTCGCGAGCGGCGTTGATGAGGAATGAGCTGCTGACAAAGAGCATGGCAATCACAATACCTGGAACTTCGCCAACGAAGGTGAGACCAAATCGGCTGAAGAACTGCCCGCCGAAGTAGTGGCGGCCGAAAACCAAAAGCAGCGCAATACCGGCGACTGGATGCGGGATCACCACCGGCACATCCACGAGCGCCTCGATGAAGTGCTTACCGGGTAACGAGCGGCGCGCGAGCAGATAACCCAGAGGGACGCCGAACACGGTTCCGATCAGCGTCGCCCAAAACGCGCAGGTCAGCGAGAGAGCGATGGCGCTCCGCACTTCGCCATCGGTAAGCGCGTCGTGCAGCTCTCCTGCCGGAGAGCCGAGCAGCATCTTGAGTAGCGGCGCCAGCAGGAACAGCACGAGGCAGGCGCCGAGGAGGGAGAAAATCAGATCGAGACGGCTGGGCTTTTTCATTTTCTTCCTTTTCCAAGTGAAGCAAAGCTGGATCGTAATCCCTTAGGCAGTTTCTCCAGGTCGCTTGCCAGCGCCGGAGAGATGAGCGTGAGCTTCCTCCGCTTCATGATTTCCTGGCCCTGGGGTGACAACGCAAAGCGGATAAATTCCTCTGCGAGCTGCTGGTGCGGAGCGTTTTTAGGAATGGTCAGCGCGAAGAGAATGGGAAGGCCGGTGATCGTCTTCTTTTCGCCGGGTTTGCTCCCAGCCACCTGGGTGGAAACGGTGGAATACAATTCCGCCTTGCTGGCCTCGCTCAAATCAATCTCAGGCGGCAGCGCAACGAACGACATCCCGCCCTGCTCGGCCACCGAACGGTAGCCATAAATGTAGTCGAGTTCGCCGCTCTGGAGAAGCGCCACCAGCTCCACCGACTTCGGGCGTATGTTCTTCGCAGGAACCGTCTTGTTGAGTTGCTCGTACAGCCCCGGTTTTCGGTAATACTTCTCCGCAAGCTGCCAGAGGAGCAGCGTGCGATAACCTGCCGGGTCGGCGTCTGGATCCGAATGCCCGGATTGAACGTCTGGCCGAAGAAGGATTTCATACCAATTGTTGCCGTTGATCTCACCGGCGAATTTGGAGGAAGCCGTGTATATCAGGACCATCTGGTTGCGCGCGAAGATGCCGTACCAGTCCGCATACTGTGGGATCAGGAGCGACGGCATCACCTCATAATCGGCCACCGCCAAGACGTCGCATGGCTTGCCAAATTCGGTAATCTTGCGCACTAGGTCCAAGCTGCCGGAGCTCTCCTGCTGCGGCGTGACTTCGGGATGGAGCCGCGCGAATTCCTTCAGCAAATCGCCAAACGGCGCCGTCAAGCTTCCCGCGTTGAAGACGATCAGCTGTTGTTGCTCGCCCCCAGCTGTCCCGGTCCGGAGCGTGCCGGCGGACAGCGCCACACTTGATGGTTTTGCTCCTCCCAATCCGAAAAGAACGCAGAGCAGAACCATAAATAATCTCGGGGCAGCACGCATGGAGATCCTTCCTTTCATTAGGCGGCCGTGAACCGGCGCGGCCGTATTCATATTCCGCGATTAGAACCTATACGTTACGTCAAACTGCAGACGCTTTAAGAAATCCTCTCTCGCGCTGCTCGCGGTGACCAAGGGCCGGCCAATGAGGCCGACGAATCCAAGCTGAATGTTGTTGAGCGCCTGATAATAAATTTGCACGCGATGCTGCGTCAGATTGCTGCCCTGGCGCATTTCGCTGAAGTTAAAGATCCCAAGCACGGCCTCGCGCTCGATAAAGATTCGCGTGTAATTGAACTCCCAGTCGCCCTTCTCACGGGAGCGGCCGAAATCCGCCTCCAGCCAGTATCCGCGCCGCTGGCGCGGATCGCAGGGCGCGTTGAAGCTGAGGGTCGTCCCTGTGGCGGGCGGCAAAATATTGCCTCGGTTCGCGCAGGCCCGCGTGTTCTGGACGAAATCGCCCAGGATCATGATGGGCCACCTCTCAGAGTTTGTCTTGATGTCGAATCGGGCGACCGCGTCGAGTAAGGCGAACTTCGAGGCGAACTGCGCGTTTGTAATGCTCCCCGCGGCATTTTTGAAGGTGCCAATGGAATTCTGAGTGGAGTTGTTATTGAGTCGCAGGAGGCCGTTGAGCGGACTCGCGGCGGTTGCGATAGCTGAAGCGAATGCCGCTGCGTCGGCATTATGCCAATTGTAGAAACCACCATACGTGCTAAGCCTGAGCCGGCTTGAAAGCTCCCATTCGGCTTGCAATTGGCCGCCATAGACCATGCTTTGCACGATACTTTTGTTCGCTGCGGTTTTGGAGGTTTCCGCGAAGGGCAGTTCAAATCCTACGAAGGCGATCCGTTTCAGCACGGGGGTTGACTCGAACTTGAAATCCATCTTCTGAGCGACTCCCTCCGGGTTCAAATCGTTGTCCCAAGTGAGTTCGGTGCGGTACCAGGGGTAGGCAAACTTGCCACCCGTCAGCGTGAGCGGCTTGAAGAAGCCGGGATTGTAATTGATGAAAGCGCGGTCGAGGAAGAGCGGCTTGCGAGTAAAAAACTGGTTGGCCGTCTGCATCGTGGATATGGGATTGTTCACGTCACCGCTGGCCAGGGTGAAGCCGCCGCTAATGGCATCGTTGAGCTTCGCGTTTACGTTGAAGCGCAAGCGGTAACGCAGCCGATTGCGAACCTGGGACTGGTCGGACGGGCCGCCAAAGAAAGGCTCGTCTCGCAACTTGAAGTCGCCGCTGAAATTGAATGGCCCGACGCTTTTGATCCGTTCGCCGAACGATTTCTTCATGGACTCCACGTTTGCTGAAATCTTCTCGCTGTCCTTGGCGACGGCGGTTTTCACCTCCGCCGCACTGAATTCTGCGTGTTGCGCGTCTTTCTCGCTGGTGGCTGCCGCCGTTTGTGCTGTTTGCGCAATTTGCGATGCCTGGTCCGCCGCGCTCTGCGCTCGTTGCGCTGCCTCGCTCGCTTGTTGGCCGGGTGTTGCCGCCCGTTCGTTTGCCGCTGCCAGCTTTTCGACGATGGCTTTCAGCTCGTCGATCTGCTTCTGCTGCGCGGCAACAGTGTCCTGCAGGGACTTCCATTGCTCCGCTGTTCCGCTGGAAGTTTTCTTCTTCGTCGCGGGCTTTTGCGTCTGGCCCTTCGCACCCGCGCAGATGACCAAGGACAACAACAACGCACCCAACGCCTTGAGTCTCACGTCTCCCCCGTACTTCGATGAATTGTGTTCCCCTGCAAGACCTTCTCGCTGTTCAAACCCGCAAAATCATCACCTCGGTCGATTTCACGAGAGCCGCTGCTCGCTCTCCGACTTTCAGCCGCATCTCTTTGGCCGCATCGGCGGTAATAATCGCCGTGATATGCTGCTCGCCGATCGCCATCCGAATCTGCGCCAGCAGGCCGCTGTACTTCACTTCCAATACGCGTCCGATCAGCTGATTGCGCCCGCTGATCCTGCGGAAATTCCCGCGCCGTGTTTCGATGCCTCCGCGTTCCAGTTTTTTCGGGATCATGCGGTCGATCTCGCTCTCCGGAACGCGATGGTGCCCGCCCGGCGTCTTCACGGACTTGATCTTCCCGTGGTAGATCCACTGCTTCAACGTGGGATAGCTGATGCCCAGAATGTTCGCCGCTTCCCGCGGCGCCAGCAGCCTCTGCAAAGCGCACCTCTCAGCGGTGCACAGAATATATCGAATGGATTCGCTAAAGCAATACGTTTTAATACGCTATGAAGGAATGGTGCTGCGGACGCTCGAGACTCGTCAACGAAAGGAAAAACTGAACTGGTCCGGCAAAGACTTCGCGCCTAATTGCGTAGCGGTTTGCCGGTCTTCAGCGTATGGGCGATGCGCTCTTGTGTTTTCTTCTCGCCGCAGAGCGAGACAAACGCTTCGCGTTCGAGGTCGAGTACATATTGTTCGCTGACCATCTGCGGCGAAGTCAGCGGTCCGCCCGCAAGGATGTTCGCGAGCTTGCGGCCAACATGCGCGTCATACTCCGAAGCGTATCCGCCGCGCAGCATCATGTGGATCGCCAGTTTTGCGGCGGCGAGAAACTGCTCGCCAAGAACTTTGATCTGCGTGGTCTGCGCACCTTCCTGCCAGCTCGCGGCCAGCGGCTTATACCCGCCGCGCACCAGCGCTAGTGCCGCTTCTTTTGCGTCCGCCACCAGCCGGTCGCGGTTCATGGAGACGCCATCTTCGCGGCGCAGATAACCCAGCTCCCGGCATTCCTCCGCGCTCGTCCCTACTTTCGCCATGGCGATGGTTTCGAACACCGGCTTCAGCGCGTGAAACAGATCCAAATCTTCGCCGCCCGCCGCGTGTTCATTGGCGCGAATGAGCATCTCCTTCGACCCGCCGCCACCTGGAATTAAGCCGACGCCCGCTTCAACCAGGCCGATGTACGCTTCCGCGGCAGCCTGAATTTTGGCTCCGTGCAGGCTTACTTCGCAGCCGCCGCCCAGCGCCATGCCTTGCGGCGCTACCACCACGGGCTTCGGCGCATATTTGATGGCCAAGTTGATGTTCTGGAACTGCTTCACCGCCATGTGCAGCTCGTCCCATTCCTGCTCCTGCGCTCCAACCAGGACGAGCATCAAGTTTGCGCCAACGGAAAAATTCACCGCCTGATTGGCGATCACCATGGCGTCGAAATCCGTCTCCAGGCGTTTCAATCCTTTGTGAATCATGGCGATCAGGTCGGCGCCGATGGCGTTCATCTTCGCGTGAAATTCCACGCAGGCCACGCCATCGCCGAGATCGATCAGGCTCGCGCCGGGATTGCGTTCCACTTCGCGCCCGGCCTCCTTCAGCGATTTCAGAAGAATGACGCCTTTCGGCTCTTCCACTTTCTTGGCCCCGCCGCTGCCGAGATCGAAGACCGTCGTCGTGCCCTTTTCCGATTCGTAAAAGCCTTTGCGGCCGCTTGCCAGCACTCTTTCAATCACGGGCGGCAGCGTGCGCCCTTCTTTCTGCACTTGGGTCGCGAAGGCTTTCACGCCGATCGCATCCATGATTTCGAACGGCCCCAGTTCCCAGCCAAATCCCCAACGCATCGCGCGATCCACGTCCTCGATATGGTCGGAAATTTCCGGCACGCGCCGCGCCGCGTATAAATACGTCTCCGATAGTCCGCCCCACAAAAACTGCTGCGCCTTGTCGCCCTTCTGCCCTTCCAACATCGGCCCGATCAGCGCGCGCAGCCGCTCGCGCGTGTCCTCGATGGCTTTCCCCATCTCGAGCGACGCGAATCTCGCTTTCTGGCGCGAGCGATACTCCATGGTGTTGACGTCCAGCGTCAGGATTTCCTTTTCGCCCTCGCCCTTCACTTTCTTGTAAAAACCCTGCCCCGTCTTGTCGCCGAGCCAGCCTCGCTTGACCATTTCTTCCACGAGCGCTGGCACTTTGTACATTTCTCGCGATTCGTCATTCGGCGCCGTTTCATAAATATTTTTCACCACGTGCACCAGCACGTCGAGGCCGACGATGTCTGCCGTTCGAAACGTCGCCGATTTTGGCCACCCCACCGCCGGGCCGGTGCATGCATCCACTTCTTCCACGGTCATTCCCAGCGTCCCCATCAGACGTAGCGCGTTGAGCATCGAAAAAGTTCCGATGCGGTTGGCGATGAAATTTGGCGTGTCTTTCGCGATCACCACTCCTTTGCCGAGTCTCTTGTCGCAAAAATCGCTCAGCGTCTCGACGACGTCGTTCGAAGTCTTGGGCCCTGGAATGACTTCGACCAATTTGAGATACCGCGGCGGGTTGAAAAAATGCGTTCCTGCCCAATGCTGCTGGAATTCCTCGCTCATTCCCTCGGCGATCAAATGCACGGGCAATCCCGAGGTATTCGTCGTAACGATCGCGCCGGGCTTTCGAAACTGCGCCACGCGCGCCAGCAAGTTCCGTTTGATTTCCAGATTTTCCGCGACCACTTCGATGATCCAGTCCGCTTCAGCGCACCGCGCGAGATCATCTTCAAAATTTCCAATCGCGATTTTTTCCGCAAGCGACGCCGTAAAAAATGCCGCCGGCTTCGATTTTTTCGCCGCCTCCAATCCCGCGCGCACGATTTTGTTGCGCTCCGCGGCCGGAGCTCCGGCCAGCAAATTCGGCGGCACGATGTCCAGCAAAATGCACGGCAGGCCGGCGTTTGCGAAGTGCGCCGCGATCCGCGCACCCATCGTCCCTGCGCCCAGCACCACTGCTTTTTCGATGCGACGTTTCATGGCACGCCTTCTTATGCGATTCGAACGGATGGACAGGTTACAAAACCGGCATGCTGCGGTCAAACACCCGTTCGAACTCCCGCCTTGGCGCTAGAATAGAGAGATGGCGGAAAACGAGAAGGCCACCGGTCCGCTCGGATGGCTGCGCACTGCAAAAGACAAGCTTCATTCGTTTGCATTCGGCGAGGAGAGTGATCCGGACCGGCGCCCGCGCGTCGGCCTGGCGCTCGCCGGCGGATTCGCGCGCGGGATCGCGCACATCGGCGTGCTCCGCGTCTTGCGCGAAGCGGCCATTCCCATCGATTGCGTGGCCGGCACGAGTGTGGGCGCGTTGATAGGCGCCGGGTACTGCGCCGGCGCATCGCTGGAAGAGATGCAAAAAATTGGCGCCCTCACGACTTTCGCGGATTTTGGACGCTGGACGCCGTCCTGGCTGGGCCTGGCCACCAATCAGCGCATGGAAAAATATCTGGCGCGCTTTTCGCCCGCAAAAACGTTCGAAGAATTGAAAACGCCGTTCTCTGTGGCTACGACTGATATCAACGCGGGAGTATCCGTCTACTATTCCCACGGGCCGCTCGCGCCGGTGATTCGCGCTTCCTGCGCCTACCCCGGCCTGTTCGTGCCCATCCAGTACGATGGACGGACACTCGTCGATGGATTTTTGACCGCGCCGGTGCCCATCGAAGGCACTCTGCTTCTTGGCGCGGACCTGGTTATCGCCGTTTATCTCGAAGCCGGCAACGTCGAGCAGCCTCGCACGTTTACCGACGTCCTCAGCCGCGCGTTCAACATCCTGCAGCGGCACTCGGATCTGGCGTGGCGCACGCAGGCGGACATCATCATCGAGCCGGATGTGAAGCAGTTCGTGTGGGACGATTTCACAAAGACGCCGGAGATGGTTGCGGCGGGCGAAGCCGCGGCGCTGGCGGCGCTGCCGCAAATCCGCGCTGCGCTTCGCGGCGAGAAACGCGACTCCGCGGCGTAACGTAATTTATTTTTTCCCTGTGAAGATCCCGTTTGTACCTAACTTCGGAAGACTTCAGAAAAATTATTCGCGCGTGACTTGCACGAGGACCGGCTGGCCTTCGCCCTTGCCGCGCTGCGTGAGCCACGCCCCCAGGCCTTCGGCGAAGCGTTCGGCGGTGAGGCGGTAGCTCGCTTCGACTTTGCCGGCAGCGACAGGGAGCGTGTCGTCAAAGTCGGCGGAGTTGGTGAAATTGCGCATGCAGAATTGATCGAGCCATTCGAGCGGGCAGGCGCGAGTTTCGCCGCGGATGATCACGTTGACGTTGAATTTTTGCGCGTACATGCAGAAAAAATCAGTCGCAGCGATCCACCCGGCCGATTAAGAAGTGCGGGGGCGCTTCACGGAATGGGCGAGGCCGACGGCTTCGAGCATCCAGATGAAATACCAGCCGATGTCGGTCTGATACCAACGCAGGCCAAGGCGTGCGGAGCCCGCGTGCGTGTGATGATTCTTGTGCCAGTTCTCGCCCCACGCCGTCAATTGGAAGGGCCCGAGCCACCAGACGTTCATGCTGGAGTCGCCTTCTTCGACTTTGTTGAGATGCGTGAGGCTGTTCACCAGGCATTGCATGTGCAGCGAATAGACGAGGCGGATGGCGCCCATCCAGAAGAAACCCATCCAGCCGAAGCCGAGAATCAGGCCCACAAAGATGGAAAAAACAATGACGGGTGTCTCGGCCCAGCCCCAGATCTTGTAAATGCCGTTGTTGAGTTCAGGAGCCCAGCGCTGCTTGTCGGCGGGATGCGTTTGATAGAGCCAGCGAAGATGAGCCCACCAGAATCCGCCTTGTTTCGGACTGGAAATGTCTTCGGGCGTGTCCGTGACCGAGTGGTGCAGGCGATGATACGCAACCCAGCTCGCCGGATGGCCGGAGCCGTTGAAGATGGCCCAGAAGATCAGGAATTGCTCGACGAACTTGTTGGTCTTGACCGTCTTGTGGGCGAGCATGCGGTGGTAGCAGACCGTGGTGCCAAGGCCGCCAAGGGCGATGCTCAGTACCGTCATGCCGACGACTTTGAGGCTTGGAATCGGGAAAAGGATCAAACCGACGACCGCAAGAACGTGGATCAGGACAAGGTAGGTGAAGACGCCTTCTTTGCCGTGGACGGGTTTCCAAAAGGGGCGGTCCCAAGGGCGCTCTTGTTGCGTTGCGGTCAGTTCCATGTGTTCTCCGGCGATCTGCTTTGTTGATTGCGCGACTGGCTGGTGCGCACAACGTGATAGGCAGTCATAACCATACCATTTTCTGGCGCGGGATGCCGGAAAACTGTTCCAGAGTGAACACAAGGCGCGAGAGCGTCACTGCCCATCAGGTCAGGTGCCCACCTCAAACCGGAGCGCCGAACTCAGCGGCGCCAAAGTGGCCGGATGACCTTGGAGCAGGCTTCGAGAAGCATCTGCACCTCTTCCGGAAACGCGTTTGGCTTTTCGCTTTCGGCGTCAATCGTGCCCACCACGTTCCCGCCCGCACGGTCGAACACGGGAACAATGATCTCCGACTTCGTCGTACCAAAAGCCGTGAGATACCGTGGATCGGCCGCGACGTCCCCGACATTCACTGTTTTTCGCGTGGAAATGGCGGCGCCCGTCAGCCCCTCGGTGATCGGAAACGTCGGATACTCCGGTGCACCCGGCCCGCTCCAGACGATGTTCGTCACAGTTCCCGCAGCGCGGTCCACGTCATAGAGCCCCACCCAGCGATATCTGCCGCTGCTCCTGACAAGTTCCGCGACGCTTTGAAGAGCCGCAACCCGATCCCTCGCAGCCGAAACGAGGATGCCGAGGTCCCTCATCAACATGTCGCGATCCACTCGCATATCGCTCATTATTGCGCCAACACAGGCGTTGCGCTACGAGTGGTGCAGTTAGTTCGCGCTACTTGAGCCTCATTTCGCCGCCGCGCTCACGTTCTCACCCAGCAGAAACTGCCGCACGAACATCACCGTGGCGTAGAACAGGAAGTCCTGGTTTTTCTTCTTGGCGTAACCGTGGCCTTCATCGTTAGCCATCAGGAACCAGGTGGTGATGCCGTTGCCTTTCAGCTTGTCCAGCATCTGGCGGGACTCGGTCCAGGGCACGCGCGGATCGTTCTTGCCGACCGCGGCAAAAACCGGTTTCTGGATCTTCTCCGAGTTGTTCAACGGCGCAGTCTTCTCCAGGTACTCGCGGATCTTGGGATCGCGCTCATCGCCGTATTCCACGCGGCGCAGATCGCGGCGATAGGCTTCCGTGTGCTCCAGCAGTGTCACCAGGTTCGACGGGCCAACGATGGGCAGCGAGCAGCAAATCTTACCGTTATATTCGTAAGCGACGGCCCACGTCATGTAACCGCCGTAACTGCCGCCGGTAATCATGATCTTGTCGCCATCGAGATTGGGGCTCTGCTTGATCCAATCGAGAAGCGCGCCGATGTCCTTGTGCGTGTGGTCCCGGTTCATGCCGTTGTCCAGCTTGAGGAAGCTCTTGCCGTAACCCGTGGAGCCGCGCACGTTGGGAAACACCAGGGCCACGCCTAGTGCGTTGAGATAGTAATTGTTCCTTCCCAAAAACCCGGGACGGAACTGCCCTTCTGGCCCGCCGTGGATGTTCACGATTACCGGGCGCTTGCCGGGAAACTTTTTGGGATCGGGCGCGTAGAGGTACCCGGAGATGGTCTTGCTGTCAAAAGTCTGCCATTTGATGAGCTGAGGCGTGGAGAACATGGCAGTGTTAAGACCTCCGGTCTCGCTGAAGGTCCAGCGCTCAACCTTGCCGGTGGGGACGTTGAGCGAATAAACGTCTGAAGGCGAGGTGGCAGAGTTGACCACGAATCCCAATTCCAGGTTGTTCTTGTGGAAGCTCAGACCGAACACCTGTCCCGCTGGCAGGCCAGAAACCGGGTGATACTTGCGAGTCGAGGTATCCATCAAATAAAGTTTGCCGACACCATCTTCGTTCGCAACGAAGGCCAAGGTCCTGCCGTCGTCGCTGAGATCAAACTCGTCTACGTCCCACTTGATGTCGGAGGTGAGATAGGCCGGCTTCATGGTTGCGAAGTCAAAATAGGCGAGCCGCTGAAACTCCGAATCGCGATCGGTGGTGGTGTAGAAACCTTTGCCGTCTTTGCTGAAGGTCCCGCCGCTATAAGCGACTTCTTCCGCGCCGGCCTTCGGCGTCAGCAGCTTCTTTTCACTACTGGTGACATCTACCAACCAGAGGTAAGACTGATTGGCGGAGATCTCCTGCAGCACGAGCAGTTTCTGGTTGTCCGGCGACCAATCCGTCGCGCCCCAGCCGCCGCCTTCCAACTGCAGCAGCATGTGGTCGGTCTTGCGATTGGTGGCGTCCATGATCCAAATGTCTGTGTCCTGGCCGGTGCGGCGCGTGGAGCTGTAAGCGAAGCGATTGTCATTGTGGGCAAACGCTCTGCCGGTGTTGCGCGACTTGCCGTCGGTAAGCAGGGTCACGTTGCCGTCGGCCAGGTCATAGCGATAAAACTGGAACCACTCGCCTCCGCCCACGTCCTTGACAAAAGTAAAGTAGTTGCTCCCCTTGGGACCGTAGTGCGCTCCGGCAACGCGATCGGGGAAGAAAGTCAGCTGGGTGCGCGCCCCGCCCGGCATCTTGACCACGTGCACCTGGGGCACGTCGGCGAAGCGGGTGATAATGAGCATCTCGCGGCGCGAACGATCCCAGTCCTGAAGCGCCGCGGCGCGCACTTCCCCGTACTGAAACGCCTTCTCGGCAATGGCAGCCGGTATCGCCGGGATGTTCTCCAGCACCAGATTATCTCCCGGACGAATGATGTTGGCTTGCGCCGCAGCATTGTTCTGAGCTAGTGCCGGCATGCTCGACAAGAGCAAAGCGAAGATGGCCAATAATTGTTTCACCGGAATCTCCTCTTGGACTTCAAAAACAGTCGCCATTCTACACGCAGTTCGACGGTTCGCAACCTTGCGACGTGTCATTCAGTTTTCGTATCCCTCGGCTCCGCTCGGGACAGACCGGTGACTGGCAAGGAAGTTGACAGTCGAAAGTTGAAAGTTGAAGGGGGGAAGAAAAATCCAACGCCGAGACTCCCCGACCTTGGTCGGCGTAGACGCCGTGCGCGGAGCTGCCGCAGAGTTCCAGAATGGGAATCGTTGACATACACAGCGCGTTGGAACATTGGAACGGAAGACCGGAGAAAGTTGGTTAACCATAACGCCCCCTCTCCCCCATGCTTTTTGTAAGTCTATCATTCCAAATAAAGTTAAAGTCCTTTGTTTTGATAGACTTTTGCAAGTATTGATTCCTCGCGACTTAGGCGCGCGAAGGGGCAGAGGTCCAAATGGGCGGGGAGTGGAGAAGAGCAAGAGCTGAAGATGGCACAGAGTCTTTGGCTTGAAGGATGTGCCCCCCGTCGCGATGAAAAGAGTGCCGAAGTGTTTGATAAACAAAGGGTTGTGGTACGGCCGTCACGGAAAAGAGTGAGCAAACCTCTGAAAAGAAAAGACTTGAATGAGAAGAAGGCGTAAATGGAAGTGGCGCGGGGAGAGCAGGCCGGGATTTGCGAGGGGCAAACACGCGGAAGAATAGCATGAAAGTACACTACGTGTCAATTACTTTCTTGTTAGCATTCGAACGGAGTCGTAAGACGTTGGAATGTTTGCAGGTTACGGGTTTGAAGCTTGAACGAGCCTCGCGGCTTCCGGACCTACCGGGAAGCGGCGGCGATTTTCCGGCTGGGGCGCACCAAGGGTGTGAACCTGACGACGATTGATGCACTCATCGCGGCGATTGCACTGGAGCATCGCGCTAGCGTGTTTACGCTGGACAAGGATTTTTCCCGAATTGCGCGCTTGACGGGCCTTCCGCTGCATCCGCTGCCGGGACCGTGAGCCCAGGGAGGAGCGGAATCTTTCGCTCTTATTGCGGGAGCTCGAAAATCATCCCATTTTGTTTAGAGGGATCCACCCGCCGTCTCACTGCTCTAAGGGTGTGCCACCCGCCGATTCGCCTGGTCCATTCGCCTATTGTACGTTCGTAATATTTGCTAATATATAACTCTGATTACCTGCTAGCAAATCGCATTCCCATGATCGCTTTCGATTCGCAGTGGTTCAAAACGAAGTGGCAAGAGGCCAAGTCACGAGCGGGCCGACGCTACGAACCTGGTCTCAATATCAATCTGCCGATCGGCGAATACTTTGAAAGTCTTACTCAGGATGCTAAGTTCTTCGCCAAGTTCTCCGAGCATCTCAAAGAACTTGAGAAATCAAGAACCAGGCTACGGCTGAAAGAGACTCCCGTCTCGGCGGATCAGGCTGCTGAATTTGAGAGATACCTTGATGAGGTTTTAGCTCAACTACGAGAAATCACTGACGCAAGGAACCTTCCCCAACCACTGCCTTTGGATCGGATAGCACAGCTCTCAGGCGATGCAGCAAAGCTGGCGGCCGAAATCCTAGCTAAGCTTCCTGAGAGTCGAAGGCCCAGCACATACGAGCCCCCCTCAGCTTCAGATCGCGCCAGAGAAGCTACAAGCAGAATTGAATATGAGCTCGAGAACTTGTTAGGTTTCTGCAGCGGTCCTATTGCTGCCCTCACCAACGATCCTAGCTTTCTGCTACTTGGCAGCGCTGGAACCGGTAAGACCCATCTCTTATGCGAGGTCACCAGAAAGCAAATCGAAAACGAAATGCCGGCGCTCTTGTTCTTAGGCCAAACGTTTCGAGCGCCATTTGACAATGCTTTGGAAGCGCTCACTCGCTCTGTCCATCCTACGATTCCTTCCGAAGAATTTTTGACTGCACTTGACGATTACGGTCGCGCTCGGGGCACCCGATGCCTAATCTCGGTGGACGCAATAAACGAAGGCCACCGACAAAGTTGGCTAAACGGACTGCCCGTGTTGGTGACAACGATTCGTCGGTATCCTGGACTTGCACTTGTAATAGGATGCCGCACTCCGTTCGAGAAACTGCTAGTCCCTGCTTCCGATGAACTTCGGCTCCACATCGCCCATCACTTCGGGTTTCATGCCGGGCGACTCGACGCATTTCTTGGAAGACAAACGCTCGTTGAGCGCGACCTCTTTTGGAGCGAGTATCTTCGCAAGAGCCGTGAGCGCGGCACACCGAGCCGAATCCTGGTTTGGGCGGAACACCTAGCCCCTGGTGCACCCTCCCTGGATTTTGCTGCGGCCTATATAAAGGTGTTGAAATGGTTCCTGACGTCAACCCAACGCGGATTTCGAGACCGGGCCACTCGCGCATTGTTTCGTCTGGGGCGGGCACAACCGAATGCGCTTTTTGCTGAAACATTGCAGTCACTTGCGATCAATGATCCATACGTTCCCCAGCGCATGCTGGCTGCATCCTACGGGACCACGATGGCGCTTTGGCAAGACCGTGGGATCACGGACTTTCAAGCAAGAATCCTGCCACGCTTTGCACGCAAGTTACTTGCGAACATGTTTGCTAGAAATGCCAAGCATGCCACGACTCACATTTTGACTCGCGACTACGCGCAGCGAATAATCGAACTCACGGTCTTGGTTAGGCCACGGTCGCTTTCTATTCGCGATCGCCGTCTTGCCTCGCCTCCATTTCGTTTCGGAGGAATTCGCCAATGGGGCGAGAAGGCCGACCAAGATGAAGACCAATACCGGGAGGGTGATGCGCCTCTTGGGATGGATTTCGCAAACTATACGCTTGGGCGGCTCGTTAGAAATCGACACCCGTACGATGACCATGCCGGAGACTACCCACAAGTTAAGAAACAGATCTTTTGGCGCATATACGACCTCGGTTACTCCCTCGCTCTCTTTTCGTCAACCGATAGAGAAATAGCCCGCCAATCTTGGTATGGGCGGCAGCGAGGACAAGAGAGCGACAGCACCGATCGCTATGGCAAAAAGTATGCATGGATCGCCTTCTATGAATTGGCAGGATATCGTACAGACGCCGGGCTGATGGAACGTGAGGATCGCATTTCGGATGCCGACATTGACCCGAGTTTCCCCGAAAAGCCAGAGTCTGCAAGACTATTTGAGCGTTCCTGGATCGAGCACGAAGGTTCGGTGCGGCAATGGCTCCTTTCAGGGTATCAACCGAATGTACAGAACCGGCTCATTCTGCATTCTGTGGGAAATCTTGTTGGCCCCTGGGCTATGCTTAACGGGCACGTCAATAACGAAACGGCCGACAAAACAATCTTTGCCTTTTTCGATGGTCTATTCGTGCGCACCAAGGATACCAACGATGTTATTCAAGCTCTTTCCCTAGTGGAATACCCGGGAAACCACCATATCCCTAGGCCGGAATCCGAGCATTACACATACGCGGGAGAGGTCCCATGGGCGGATACATGGCGCGCCCAGCAATATCCGCAAACAATAGTGCTTGGCGGCGGCCAAGTTCCGGTATTTCCGACAGTCCGCCACTACTCATGGGAGAGCTATCACTCCATAGAAAATCAGACAGGAAGCCTCTCATTTCCAACGAAAGAAATGGGTGAGGATTTGAAGTTGTACGTCAAAATTCCTTCGATTTCTATGGCGCAGCGAGGTTCCTATAAACCTGCCACCGTCACCGTCGATTGGGGTGACAAGCCTTACCGGGATTATGAATCTTTCCTGTTCATCCGTCAGGACTTGTTGGACGGATATCTCCAAAGAAAAGATCTAAGCTTGGTTCTGGCTGTTTGGGGTGAGCGGCGCGCGAACTACAGGGACCATCGCGATGCGCGACAACTAGAAGGAAAGTTCGAGATCACTAATGCTTTGCATAAGTAGGGCTTCGTATATACTGCCGGCAGGTTGTCAAAATTCATGTAAGCCGCAGGCTGAGTTGACTCGATCGATGCGTTCTTGAGGGCGTGAGCGACAGCATCCTTGACAACGACCTCGTTGCGTCCGTGGTCCGTGATGGCGTCGTAGAGCAGTTGCGTCGGTCCTGGATTTAATTCCTTGTTGTATTCATCGGTGATATCAGTTGCCATTTGTTGGAGCATCTTGTTGGACTCGGCGCCCAGATCCGTGCCGGTGATCTCGACTTGTTTGCCCATATATGTCGCGGCGATTCGCTCGGCGAGTTTGTCGGCGGTCTGGTAGTAATATTCCGAGATTTGGCGATGGCCGTCCTCATGTTCGATCACATGTTGGGTTACCCCGGTCGGCACCCAGATGGTGATGGTGAGCTGCAACGTGACCTTGATCTGCGTGATGGTGACGGTCGCGTGTGTGGCATCGGTTTGTCGAGACTCCCCGCGAACGCTGGCGCTGGACAGGAAATGGGAATCGCACTCCGCGCTTTCCCCCGAGGCCAACGGTGGCATATCGGCCGGCGGCGTGGCCGGGTCAAACGTGCGGCTGGCGAAAGCAACCGGCTGCTTTTCAATTGCCGGCACGGGAGCTTCCCCAAGCGGCCGTCGCGATGAGAAGTCGCGCCACGTGAGCCAACCGAAGATAAGCACTCCCAGCAACACGCAAAATGCAATTAAGCCGCGCGAGGACAATACCGCCTCCACATTCCATTTTGCGAAGAAGACAGAAGCCGAAACAGGAGTTTATGGGTGGCGAATGACGCGAGAGTTAACTAGAAGGCAGAAAGCAGAAACTAGAAAAGGGAGATTTCGGGGTTACGTCGTCCAAAGGAGGTCGAGCTTTTTCTCGACGCTTGCGAAATCTCGGTCGCTGGTGGCGAGGGAGGCTTTGCGGTGGGCGGCGAGGGCGGCGGCGAAACAATCGGTGTAGGGGAGTTTGTGCACGGCGCGGAGTTCGGCAGCAGCACGCGTCAATTCGAGATCGACGTTCACGATTTCGACGGGGAGTTGCGCGATGTCTTCCAGGATTTTCCGTGCGACACCCGGGCCCTTGGTGCGCCAGGTGGAGTAGTACACTTCGCCCCAGTTCACCACGGACATCAACAATTGGCGTTTGCCTTCGACGCCGAGGCGAATCAGATCCTCGACCTTATCCACGCCCGGACGATCTTCGAAGAAGGTCATGAGGGCGCTGGCGTCAAGGACGATGCGCTTCATAGCTTGCGCTCGCGTCTGCGGTCTTCCAGCAGAGCTTCGAGGGCGGATGGTTCGCCGCGAAGCGATCCGCGCAGACTGCGGATGAATTCCGGAGTGAGCGGCTGGAGAATGAGACGATTCTCCTCTTCGACGAAGGCGACCTGGGTGCCCTCTTTGATCGAGTACTTGCGGCGAAGCTTGGATGGAATGACCAGCTGGCCTTTCGTCGTGACGGTGGAGACTTGAGTCTTCATGGGAACTCCAAGGAGTACGATTCAAAATAAGTATACCCGTGGCATGAATGTAAGTCAACTCTCAATATTACCTACATACTAGATGGAGTAGGATGTCTTAGAGAAGAGCGGAGATTGGCTATGACTTTTGCGGTGAGGCGGTTGCGGCGACGCGGTTGTGGTTGCCGAAAGGATTATCCAAACCCGAAAAGAGTGTCCAAAATTGAACAGACGCCTCTCGGATCGGTGTACGAGGATGAGGCGGCGGCTTTGCAGATGGATTAGAGTACTCAAATGGTAACCGAATGGGGACAACGATGGCGACCCAAGTTGCGCTTAGCGCGCAAGTGAATGAAGAAAGCCTGATACAGGCAGGCCAGCAGGGCGATGCGCAGGCGCTCGACACGCTCTTTCACCGCCATCAGCGGACGCTGTTTCGTTCGGCTCTCGTCATCATGGGCAACCCCCACGACGCAGAGGACGCCTTGCAGGATGGATTGCTCTCTGCGTTTCGAAACCTGAAGAGCTTTAAGGGCCGCTCCCAATTTGCGACCTGGCTCACGCGAGTGGTGATTAACGCCGCGCTGATGCGCCGCCGCGGCCAGGCGGTCCGTCCAAGCCCCGCGGCAGCCGAACCGGTCAGCAAGGATGAAATACCGATTACGGAGCGGCTAGTGTCCAAGGGCCTGAACCCCGAGCAGCTCTTCGGGCACCTGGAAATTCGAGAGATCCTCTGGGACCACCTCGGTGAGCTTGCGCCGGATCTCCGCACCGCCTTCGTCTTGCGAAAAGTGGGGGAATACAGCACCAGGGAGACCGCAGAGATATTGAGGGTGTCCGAAGAGACTCTAAAAGCGAGGCTGTGGCGGGCGCGGCGCGAACTTGCCAAACGCATGAATCGAAGTCTTCTGCAGGGCGTGCACGTGCCTGCCGATCACGAGTATGAGCCCTGAGAAGCAGAGCGAATGAGGGGTGGTGAGGCTAAATTTCCTCTGGTGCAGACAGACTGTTCACGACGCTGCGAACGCCTTCGACGGATTTCGCCGACTTTTCCGCTAAAAGTTTTTCCGCACGGGATGAAACCGTGCCGGTCAGAGTGACAACGCCGTTCGAGGCGTGGATCTGCACGTTCTTCAGAGGAAGAGCTTTCGTGGAGTAGAGTTCAAACTCGACGCGGCGCGCCAGTTTGACATCGGCGCTCTCCGGCGTGGCTTGGGCGTCAGAGACGCTGAGATTGTTCGTGAGGCCCTGGACGCCGGGAACCTGCCATGCGATTTGCTCGGCGGTATATTTCTGATTGGTGGTCTGGACCATACCGGAGAGGGCCACGGTGCGGCTCTTGACCTGGGTGGCGATGTGTTTTTCCGCTAGATCGGCATTTTTCGAAAGAGCGTCAGAGACGAGAGTCTGGATTTCCAGATCGGCGACGCGTTCTCCGAGGTGTTCGCGATCGGGGTTGCGTTCGATGGCGGGATTGACGCCGAGATTGTTGTGGACCAGTTTGACGCTCGAGGTGTCCTGGGCGATGGCGCCGGCGACGGTCTTTACTTGCTCCGAAGGAACCTGACCCTCGAGGGTAACTTCGCCCTGGATGGTTTGTACTTTAATGTCGAAGGGAGAAACGTGTTTCGAAAGGAGCAGAGCGGTGCGCACCCTGGAGGTTGTGGCGGCGTCCTGGGTAGATTCCTTGATGGAGGAAAATGCGTTCTGCACGGACGAATTTCGCGTGATGACAAAGTAGGCGGCGCCCACGACAAACACCAGAAGTGCGAGTACGAGAATTGGCTTACCGGAACCGCTTTCATTTTTTCTGGAGAATTTCAACTCTTCCTCCTCGGGCAATTCTTTTGCCGCGTCCTGCACTGATTCTTGGGGCTACTTGCTTTCGAGAGTAGAAGAAGCGCAGACGCATGTCTGTGCGTTGTAGAACACATTGGGTATATATCGGGGAAATTCCTTGCCAGACACGCATATCCGATGGATTGCGGTCATTTGCGGGAACGTGGCAGCGCGATCCAACGTTACAGCTCTGTTATCCGGCAGGATCTCGCTGACGCGTGGCCTTTACGCCCGTCAGAATTCCGACACCCAAGAGCACGACCGCGCCCACTACGATCCAGTGTGCGGGCATGTGCACCAGGTAGGCGCCATAAATCAGGCCGCCGATCACGATCGCGAAACCCAGGGCATAAAGTCCGAACGACATAACCGCTCCTTCTCGAGTTCGCCGCAGAGGGGATCATAGGCGTTTCGAAAGAACATTGCTGTGCACTTAAGAACACATTTATCTGCTGACGGAGTAGGGGCCGCCGGCCGCGGGGCGATAGTCCGAATAGGTGAGGATCCTTTCCAGGTCGAGACTCTTTAAGAAAAGGATTTTGGCGCTGGCTTTCATTTCGAGGCGTTTCGGCACCCAGACCGCGTCACCGACACACATCTGCTCCATGATGATGTGCGAACCGCGCTGGACGCGGGCCACGAGCAATCCAATCGAGAACGACTGCGTTACCTCGCCGTCGACTCTGACCCAGCCGAAGTCCTGCTTATCGATCCAAAGTTTGCCTTCCACCTTGGAAAAGAGCTTGCCGTACTTGCCATGCGGGCGATAGCCCGGGTGCGGCGTGGCCTGAAGCATATAGGCGGGCCTGCCGCTGACAATCTCTTCGCCGATCAGATGGAAGTCGAAGGCTTCGAGCAGATCCCCCAGAAAAGACCTGTTTTCCCGAGTCTTGAGGAGCCGCGCAGCCTCTTCCGCCGGTGTCTCGTGCTTCAGTTTCTCGAGGTCCTTGTCAGTTTTCTTCTGTTCGGCGGCCGATGGAAGCTTGCCGTTGCGTTCCATGAGCTGCTCAAAGTGAATGCCGTTAACAAGAATCATCCAGGTGACATCAACATTTTCGGATTTTACGTGCCCGAGAGCGTCCAGGCGCCGATCCTCATCACGCTCCATGAACGTGTAGTGGTCCCGCGCCTGCCAACTGCGCTCGGTGGCGGCGAGCGATTGAACCACGATCTGACGGGCGTCCAAGACGCTTGCTGGAATCGGAGGTTTCTCCGGCGCGCTGGTTTGAGCGAAGAGTGCGGCTGAAGCCGCGCCCACGACCAAGAGGCATACCATCCAGGATTTAGCGAATATTTTCATTTTTTGGGCTCGAGAGTAGCTGGGGCTGAAGACCCTAGCGAATCAGGATCCAAGAGAAGATTAACGCGTTGAGAGTGGGGCGTCTGTGCGAATAGGAACAGGTCGAGCTGTTTGCTCAATCTCCAGGGTCGTTGGCGGAGCGGGACTTCCAGAGAATTTGGCGGAGGATGCCGAGGAGGAGATCCGCGTCGGAAGAGGAGAGGTGGAGGCGGCGGACGAGCCGGCGAATTTTTTCGTCGGTGGGGGCGGCCGTGCGGCGCCTCTGGGAGGCGGCGGGAGGCGATTTGAGATAGCCGCTGGCGAGCAGCGCGTCGAGGAGCGCTGAAGTGATGCGCTCGAGCTCGGCGGCGGTGGCGGCGATGCGTTTCGCCGCTGGCGGCGCAGCGTGGGGATCGCGAGCGAGTTCGTAGAGGCAGACGGCCACGGCCTGGCCGAGGTTCATGGAGCGATGGTCTTCGCGGGTGGGGATGCGCAGGAGCCAGTGACAATGGCTGAGGTCTTCGTTGGAGAGGCCACGTTTTTCGGAGCCGAACAAGAGAGCCACGCCGCTGTTAGCGAGGCGCTTTCGAATCAGAGAGGCGCCTTGTTCGGGGCGTTTGACGGGGTGCTGCGGGTCGCGACGGCCCACGGCGGTGGTGCCGACGATGAGAGTGCAGTCCGCGACGGCTTCGGCGAGACTCTTGAACTCTTCGGCGCGGGCGAGAAGAGGCGAGGCGCCCACGGCGGAGCGTGCTTCACGAAAAGCCAATTCGTAGGGATTGACGACACGAAGGTGGAAGAAGCCGAAGTTGCTCATGGCGCGGGCGGCGGCGCCAATGTTGAGAGGATTGCGCGGGTTGACGAGGACGACGCGCAAGTTATCGAGTTGGGATAGGGAGGGCAAGAAACAGACTCTATTCTCCGCCGCGGCGGAGAGAAAGGCGAGTACAACTCGGTCGAACAGTGGCAGAATGAACGGCGCTGGAGGGAGCGGTGCGCGGTGAAACGGCGGTCGAGGAGAGGGAGCGATGGACGCAAGCACACGAAGGGGACGTGGTCATGGTTTTGGGGGGGCTGGCATGATTTTAGGCAGCGGCTGGCTGGACTTTGGAGTGATTGGTGTCGCCGGGATGCTTGCCAGTCTTGCGCTGGCAACCGTGTGGGGACCGGCAGAGGCGCAGACGAACAAAAAAGCGGGCGTGGAGCGCGGAGCATTTGGGAAGCTGGACGACGGCACGGCCATCGAGGTCTTCACGCTGAGGAATTCAAAGGGAGCGGTGGCGAAGATCATTACCTACGGAGGGACGCTGACGGAACTGTGGGTGCCGGACCGCACGGGAAAAGCCGGGGACGTGGTGCTGGGATTCGATGAACTGAAGGGATATCTGGGCGATCATCCGCACTTCGGGGGAGTTATAGGAAGGTACGCGAATCGAATTGCGAAGGGGAAATTCAGCATTGACGGGCAGGAATACACGCTCGCGACGAACAACGGGCCGAACACGCTGCACGGCGGAACCGTGGGATTTGACCACAGAGTTTGGAAAGGCGAGCCGGTTTCCGGTGCGAAGGGGGCGGCGGTGCGGTTGACGTACGTGAGCCCGGATGGCGAAGAGCATTTTCCAGGCACCCTGACGGCGACGGTGGTGTACACGTTGACGGAAGACGACGCGTTGAAAATTGAGTACACCACGACAACGGACAAGCCGACGGCGGTCAACTTGACGAATCACAGCTACTTTAATTTGTCGGGTGGAGGAGACGTTCTGGGGTACACGGTAACGCTGAATGCGAGCCGATACACGCCTGTGGATTCCACGCTGATCCCTACGGGAGAACTAGCGCCGGTCAAGGGCACGGCGTATGACTTTACGAAACCGATGACCGTCGGGTCGCGGATCGCGGAGCTTGCCAAGGTGAAGGAATTGGGCGGATACGACATCAACTACGTTGTGGACGGAGAAAACGGAAAACTGCGGATGGCGGCAAAGGTGGTGGACCCGGCTTCCGGGCGCGAGATGGAAGTGTGGACGACGGAGCCGGGGGTGCAGATGTACACAGCGAACTGGCTGGACGGAAGCATTCACGGTAAGCGCGGCGTGGCGTATGGAAGATACGGCGCGGTGTGCCTGGAAACGCAGCACTATCCGGATTCCGTAAACCATGCGAATTTCCCGAGTGCGATCCTGCGGCCGGGCGCGACGTATCACACTGAGACGATCTACAAGTTCTCAGTAAAATAAGCATCCAGGCGACTGCGTCCGCCTACAGTGCGGTGGGTGGGTCCTGGGTCATTTTGGAAGGCCAATCTTGGATCACTGTCCGGCACTGAGTTGGCTAGTTTTTTGCCAGACTGGTCGCGTCGCAAATTGCGGCGCAGTTGCTCTCTGGCTCGGAAGATCATCACCCTGATCGTAGGAATCTGCCTTTTCAGTGCGCGCGCGATCTCGGAGTAACTCATTTGTTTGTAGTAGCGCAGCACGAGCGGCACCTTGTATTTTTCGGGCAAGCGAATCAACTGTTCCCTCACTTCGAGCTGTTCTTCCCTGCGCAGAACTTGGAAGAGTGGCGAAGGAGTCGAATAGTCGGGGACTTCGCTAAGGTCGGCTCCGTCCACGCACGAACCTTTCTCGCGTTTTCTTTGTCGCAGCTTATCAATGCAATGCCGGCCTGCCACCTTCGACACCCAAGGGCGGAAGGGCAAGGCCTCATCTCGTGTCGCCAGGACCCTGTGCAGCTTCAAAAAGACCTCTGCCGCCGCATCCTCGGCGTCTTCCGGCTGCCGAAAGAATCGTCGGCAGACTCGCAAGACATGGCGATAGTGGGCCATGTAGATTGTGCCTAATGCTTCGGGGCAGGTTTGTAGGGGCTGGTTCAGCGCCGCGCAGAGCGCTGTTTCTTCCATGAACATTGAAGTCGTTCTCGTTGCCATCGCCCGTCCTTTGCCCTGAATTTGGGCACACCGCGACTTCCGGGCCTGCACGATGCAACTCGGGGAGCTCGGGTGTACTTCAGTTCAGCTATTTGGAACGATTTCCTCTCCGTTCAGCCTTCTTCGGTCGCACGACCGAAGTCGGCCCACGGTGAGGCGCCGAAAAATCTTTGCTGCCCGAAGGGGAGCGCTCGATCATGGTGCGCTCGCGTCGGCGAATGACCAGCAGCGTCAAGTCATCCTCCGGTGAGTACCCATTAGCGAAGTCGAGTACCGCACCAAGCGTAGAGAAGAGAACTTGGTTCGCGCTCGCGTCGCCGACCGCATTCACCGCCGCCGATAGTCGTCCCATCTCAAACTCCTCGTCCTCGGAATTCCGGCACTCCGTTACGCCGTCGGAGTAAGCGAGCAACATATCGCCGGGATTCAGTCGCACGCTCCCAGAGTCGTACGCCGCTTCTTGCAGGGCACCTAGCATCGGTCCACCTTTTTCCAGTCGCTCCACAGTCTTGTTGTGTCTAAGCAGCAGCGGAGCTGGCAGGCCGGCGTTACAGTACATAAGTTCATTCTCTTGCGCATCGAGTCGGGCAAAGAACAGGGCAGTGATCGGCGGCTCACCCTGATCCTGGCATAGCTCGCGGTTGACCTCGGCAACGGCAGCAGCTGGGTCCGAATGCCTTCGCCCACAGCGTCGGATCAAACCCATCAGATGGGCCTGCCAAATTCCCGCTGACAATCCTTTGCCGGCGATGTCGCCCACGGTCAATCCAAGGGCGGAATCGAGTTCCATCACCTTGAAAAAGTCTCCCGAGAGATGGCGCACGGGAAAAATTTCGCCGGCGATCTCAAACTCGCCCCAGACGAGTTCACGCGGGGCACAGAGCCTCCGTTGAATCTGGGCCGCCTCGTAGATAGCCTGTTGCAGTTTTGCTTGTTCACGTCGCACTGCATCCAGTTCCTGCTTCACAGACTGGATGCCCGCCGTAAGGCTTCTTGCCGGGGCGGACAAACCTTGACTCGCACTCCCTTCGCGTTTCGTCTCCCGCTCTAGTCGGTTGCCGAGCGCGCTCTGCCTGGTGTCCAGCATTCCTTCGGTCGATGTCATCATGTTCGCCTCACCCCACGAATTTGTAGCCGACTCCATGCACCGTCAGAAAAAAACGTGGCTGCTCCGGAACCGGTTCGAGTTTCTGGCGAATCCTTACAATATGAGCATCCACAGTCCGAGTCGTTGGAAAGTTCTCGTAACCCCAGACCTCGTCGAGCAGCCGATCACGGCTCAGGGTCTCCCCCGAATGACACAGAAAATGCTTCAGTAGCTCAAATTCCTTACTCGAAAACTCCACAGGCTTACCACCACGTAGGACCTGGTAGCTACGGAAGTTCACCTCGACATCGGCGAAGGTATAGCGGTCCTGCTCTTTCGGGAGCGTCTTCGCTCGCCGCAAAACGGCCTTCACGCGAGCGAGCAGTTCTCGGATCGAGAAGGGCTTGGTGACGTAGTCATCGGCGCCGAGTTCGAGACCCACAACCTTATCCACTTCCTGGCCGCGCGCCGTGAGCATGATGATAGGAATCGAGGGGCGCTTCGCCTTCAGCTGCTTGCACACATCCAGTCCGCTCATGCGTGGCATCATCACGTCGAGCACCACCAGGTCTGGGGAATCCTTCAGGGCCAGCTCGAGCCCTTCCACGCCGTCGAGAGCCGTTATCACCTGAAAGCCCTCGTACTCGAAATTATCGCGGAGTCCCGCAACCATGTTCGGCTCATCCTCGACGATCAGAATTTTCGTTGTTCCCATGACCTCTCCCTAGTGCCCTCCGGAGCACGGCACCACTCCACAGTCCGTGGCCCTCATGCGGCTGCCTCCCCAGTCCGCAAAGCAGGATCCAACGGCAACGCGATCGTGAATTTGCTGCCTTTCTCGGGGGTGCTTTCCACCAGCACGTCCCCGCCGTGCGCCCGTGCAATGTGGCGCACGAGCGCGAGGCCCAACCCCGACCCCTTGATGTTGTGTACCAGCGGATCCCCACAGCGGTAAAACTTCTCGAAGATTTTCTCCTGCTCGTTCGATGCGATGCCGATCCCGCAGTCCCGGACTTCCAGATTCACTTTGCTGTTCGCGCGGTACAAGCTCACGCCGATGTACTTCTGGTCCTTGGAGTATTTCAGTGCGTTATTGACGAGGTTTAGCAGTGAGCGGGCGATCGCTTCGCGGTCCACGGTCACCGGTGGAATATCGCCGGAGATGTTCTCCTCGAAGGTGAAACCGTTTTGTTCGATCTGGAACCGATAGGAATCCAGGGTCGACCGAACCAGATCGGCCAGGTTGGTTTCCTTGAACTCGTATTCCTTGTGTCCGGCTTCGATTCGGGAAAAGTCCAGGATATTGTTGATGAGCGCCGTCAGGCGTTCGCTCTCCTCCCGAATGATGCGGAAATACTCCTGGTATTTTTCCTTTGCCGTCAGCCGCCCAAGTTCCAAAGTTTCGGCATAGAGCCGGATCAGAGCCAGCGGCGTGCGCAATTCGTGTGAGACGTTGGCGACGAAATCGGACTTCAGCCTCGCCAGATTCATCTCTCTGGAAACGTTGCGATAAGTAAGCCAAACCCCGCCGACCATCAGTAGACAGAGCGCGGCCAAGACGGTGTAGTTATATCTGAGGAACTTCATGCCGATATCTGCGATCGTCGTGCCCTGGTATTTGATCGCCAGGACTAAGGACGGGAAGACATCCGCAAAGCTGCGCTCCATCTCCGACTTTTCCCCATCCCAATTTGCGGAAGCCACCCATGGGGTGGAATCCTTCGGCGCGTGGATCATCATCACGGGCGAATTCGCATCGGCCCTCAACACGCTGCTCTTGCTGGTCAATACGTCCTTCATCATTGCGGGCAAGAAGCTTTTGCGCAGATAGTCCTCGTCAAAGGCGACCACGCCAAGCGCCACACGATCCTTCGGAACATCCGGAGGGATAAAAAAAACGACGTTCCAATACGTGCGCTGATTCTCCCGGGGCGTCCACCCACCATAGAACACCACTGGCTGTTCTCCCTTCTCCGCCATCATGCGGAGATGGCTCGCCATGTCGGGTGCCTCCATGGCGGCCCAGTTCGTTGCCGTGTTAATCTCGTCCTGGGTGCGCCCGCAGAAGACCGCATCACGGTCCCGGCCCGGCTGGATGCGGCTCAACAGCAGGTTGTTCTTCTTGTCGTACAAAACCGCATACGCAAACTCCGGATGCTCCAGCAGTATGTGCTCGAGTTTGGCCTTGATTCCGGATCGGTCGCCCTCGGCGTTTGGGAACTCTTTAAGGACTGGAGTGAGCAGATCGTTCGCTCTCTCCCAGCTCTTCTTTTCCGCGATCTTCAGCACGTAAGAAAAGTCGCGCTGGATGGCTGCTTCGATGGCCTTATCGCGCTGAATATGCTTCAAGTTCCAGATGCTGAAGCCCATCAAGGCTGCCGCAGGGAGCACGATGGCCAGCTCTAGCGTCAGGAGTGTTCGCGTCCGGTCCGTCAATCGCCACTTCCTAAACATTTTCGTCCTCGCCAGATCACTCACTTCCCATACGAGAGCAAGAGTATAAAGGCCTCTGGAGGACGAGTTGTCAAGCCATAGCAAAGGATTGTAAAAAGTTGTAAAAACGGCAGCAGCGGCACAGCCGTTTTGACAGTGCTTTCCCCCGTGGGAACGAGAGGCGGAGGTCTCCGGCAGCGTCCATTACCCGCTCTCAACCAGCACAAAATGCAGTCTGCTCAACGTCGATTTCTGCCGTGCTTCGCGAGTGTGTGCTCAGATTCGCCGACTGCATAATCACGTCACAGTCTTTCCGCTTTCCAACCGGCGTTGACTCCATTCCGCCGGGCGGCTTCGTTCTCACGGGGCACTCGGAAACAATCCCTTGCCACTGCGGCTCTTCTCTCCAAACTGACCCAGGGCGCCGCGGCTTGCGCGGGCTGCGAGGGGTAACATAGACTGTGGCCGGATACTGAGAAAGTACCTACCGGGCTGGCCGGAAGTTCCCGCCTTTGCATGAATAAGCCAGCAAGGTAAGTCCGTTCGTTCCACAGCCCCGACTTGGTTGGGGTCTTCATCCAGAGTGTTACCGGCGTCAGAAGCGGCCGGGAGTCGCGCTTTGGAGTTTGTGGCAGCGAATGCTTGGAATCGCGGAGGAAGCAGAGTGGCAACTCCACTGGAAACCTGGGTGAATGAAGCGGCGGCGCTGACGAAGCCGGACCGCCTGGTGTATTGCGACGGGTCCGAGGCGGAATACCAGCGGATGACGGCGGAGATGCTGCGCGGCGGCGACACGGAGCAACTCAACGAGAAAACTTACCCGAATTGCCATCTGCACCGGAGCAGCCCGAACGATGTGGCGCGGACGGAACACCTGACGTTTATCTGCTCGCGGGACAAGGATGACGCCGGGCCGACCAACAATTGGATGGACCCCGGCGCAGCGACGGACAGCCCGTACGTGGTGGCGAGCATGCGGATCATGTCGCGAATGGGCAAAGTAGCGATGGAGCGGCTGGGGGCGTCGAGCGACTTCGTGCCGGGGCTGCATTCGCTGGGCGACCTGGACCCCGTGCGGCGTTATATCGTGCACTTTCCGGAAGAGAAATTGATCTGGAGCGTTGGGTCAGGTTACGGCGGAAACGCGCTGCTAGGGAAAAAATGCTTCGCGCTGCGGATCGCGAGCGTGATGGCGCGCGAACAGGGCTGGATGGCGGAGCACATGCTGATCCTGGGGCTGGAATCGCCGGGCGGCAAAGTGACTTACATGGGGGCGCCTTTCCCGAGCGCGTGCGGAAAAACGAACCTAGCGATGATGGTTTCCGCGCTGGAGAGCCAGGGCTACCGCGTGTGGACGGTGGGCGACGATATCGCGTGGATGAAGATTGACGACGACGGATATTTACACGCGATCAATCCGGAAGCGGGATTTTTTGGCGTGGCGCCGGGCACCGGTATGCGGACGAATCCGAATGTCATGGGCGCGCTGACGAAGAACACGCTTTTCACGAACGTGGCGATGACACCGGAGCGCGAGCCGTGGTGGGAAGGGATCGGCATTGAGCCGCCGGCGGGGCTGATGAATTGGAAAGGCGAGAAGTGGGATTCGTCGAAGGGAGCGGCATCGCATCCGAACGCGCGGTACACCGTGCCGGCGGCGCAGTCACCGAGTATTTCACCGAAGTGGGAGGCGCCGGAAGGCGTGCCGATCTCGGCGTTTATTTTTGGCGGCCGGAGAGCGCGTGTGGCACCACTGGTTTACGAGTCGTTTGACTGGCAACACGGCGTGTTTGTTGGGGCGATGATGGCGTCGGAAACGACGGCCGCGGCGACAGGCGACGTGGGAGTTACGCGGCGCGATCCGATGGCGATGCTGCCCTTCTGCGGATACAACATGGCGGATTATTTTGGACACTGGCTGGCGATGGGAAAGAAAATCCCGAAGCCGCCGAAAATTTTCCATGTGAACTGGTTCCGGAGGGGCGCGGATGGGAAGTTTCTGTGGCCGGGATTCGGCGAGAACGTGCGCGTGCTGAAATGGATTCTGGAGCGTGTGGAAGGCCGCGGCGCGGCGCAGGAGACACCCATCGGCTATGTTCCGGCGAAGAATGGACTGACGCTGGATGGTTTGAAAATTTCCGATGAGGCACTGACAGAACTGCTCCGCGTACGTCCCGAGGATTGGGAACTGGATCTGGGAGATTCGAAACAATTTTTTGCGAAATTCGGGCAGCGGCTGCCGGGGGAAATTCGCGACGAGCATGAAAAGCTGGCGCGGCGTTTCCAGCGCGTGGTTACGGCGTAGAAACCAGCAACAACTTCAGTGATGACCGCCAAGGCGGCGAGTGGGCGTGCTGACGGGCGGGGAATCCTCGGCGTCGAAGGACGCGGGGCCGCGATCAAAATGAAAATCGGGGCGGCTTTCGAGGAGCCTAACGCAACGGTTCCAGCGGAGAATACTGTCGTCGTTGCCAGCGGGGCGGATTTTTTCCGCTTCGGCGAAGCAGCGCATGGCTTCTTCGATGAGCGGCAGGAGAATGTGCGCGGCGTAGCCCACCAGGAGCTGGGCCTTGGCGCGGCGCTCGTAGAGCAAGCCGGTGTAGTAGAGGCGCTCGTAGGGATCGCGCAAACTTTGAAAAATGGATAAGACTTCCGGATAGCGGTCGGCGGCCGCGCCGATAAACTGATCGGTGATGGCGAGGCCGAGCATGCGGCGCGCGAGCTGCTGCTCGGGCTCAATGGCGAGAATGTCGCGGCAGATGGATTCGGCTTCTTCCGGCTCGTTAATGTAGCGGTAGAGCTCGGCCTTGGCGATAGCCTCGGCGATGCCGGCTTTGGAGATGGATTTCAGCTGGTATGCCATGGAACCTCCTCGGGCAACCGCAAAAACGGCGAGTCATTGTTACTTGCCACGAATCTTTCGAAACAACATTGTCAGCGGATCATAGAATTCGTCCACCACGCGCTCTTTGAGCGGGATGATGGCATTGTCGGTGATGCGAATCTCCTCCGGGCAAACCTCCGTGCAGCATTTCGTGATGTTGCAAAGTCCGAGGCCGAGCTCGTTCTTGAGCAGGGCGGCGCGGTTGCGGCCGTCGAGCGGATGCATATCGAGGCCGGCGACGCGGACAAAGAAGCGCGGACCAGCGAACTGTTCCTTCATGTCGTGCTCGCGAACGACGTGACATACGTTCTGACATAGAAAGCATTCGATGCACTTGCGGAATTCCTGCACGCGATCCACGTCAAGCTGGGAGATTTTCCAGTTGGTGCCGGGGCGCGGTTCGAACGCAGGGATTTTCCGGTTGACACGGTAATTCCATGAAACGTCGGTAACAAGGTCTTTGATGCGAGGAAAAGACTTCATGGGGAGGACGGTGATGGGCTGGTCCTGGGGGAGTTCGTCCATGCGCGTTTTGCAAGTGAGGCGGGGGCGGCCGTTGACTTCGGCGGAGCAGGAGCCGCACTTCCCTGCTTTGCAGTTCCAGCGGACGGCGAGATCGGGAGCGAGGTGGCCCTGAATGTAATGAAGGGCGTCGAGTACGACCATGCCGGGAGCGACGGGGACGCGATAGTCAACGTTTTGTCCGCCGTTCGAATCGCCGCGAAAAACGCGCAGAGTTGCTTCGCTCATAAGGGGGCTCCCGGTTGCGATCGCTGCATGGCTTCGTCCCAGCTTAGAGGCAAGGAGGACCCGGCCACTTTCCATTGCGTGAATTTTGTCGGGCCCATATGGGGGGTCATGGCCTTCATGACTTCACAGTGCGGAATTTTGGCGACAAATTCCGTCAGTGTTTTCTGATCCTCCCAGACGGAGAGGGTCCAAAAATTGCGGCTTAAGATTTTGGCACGGAGGGAGTATCCGATGATGCCGGGAGTGCTGCGCAATTGCCTCTGGATTTGAAACAAGAACCGAAAGAAGCCGGGGACTGCCGAGTATTTGTTTAGAGGCAAATAGGACAAGAGCGCGAGGTACTCGCGATTGGCGTCAGCGGGGGCGAAAGTGATCCAGGGCGAATCCATGGCGATGGGTCTCCCAGTCATACAACGGAACAACGTACGATGCGAATCATGATTTGTCCTCGGCAAGAATCTGTTTGAGCTCCGCGGGCATTTCCTCGACAGGATTTTCGCGGCGTTGCATTGCGCCGTTCTCGCGGACGATGACGTTGCGCTTTTTCTCCCAAACCGAGTCGAGATTTGGAAAGTCAATGCGGCTGTGCGCGCCGCGGCTTTCCTTGCGCGCCAGGGCGCTATGGGTGACCGCTTCGGAAATGGTGAGCATGGACTTCAAGTCATAGGAGAGGTGCCAGCCGGGATTGAAGAGGCGGGAGCCTTCGACGCTGGCTTTCGCCGCGCGCGCCTTTAGTTTTTCCAGTTCGACGAGGGCCTTTTTCAAATCTTCCTCGGTGCGAAAGATTCCGACGAGATTCTGCATGACTTCCTGCAAGTCGCGATGAACGGCGTAAGCGCTTTCGACGCCGGTGTTGGAAAACGGGGCGAGCAGTTCCCTTTCGGATTGTTCGATTTGCGCGGTGTCGATCGAAGGAGCGGAGACTTGCTTGGCGTGCTGGGAGGCGGCGAGCCCGGCGCGACGGCCAAAGACGAGGAGATCGGAGAGCGAGTTGCCGCCAAGGCGATTGGCGCCATGGAGACCGGCGGCGGCTTCGCCCGCGGCGAAAAGGCCCGGAACGGTAGATTCGGCGGTTTCGGCATCGACGCGGATGCCACCCATCACATAGTGACAGGTGGGGCCGACTTCCATCGGGCCTTTGGTGATATCCACGTCGGCGAGTTCCTTGAACTGGTGATACATGCTGGGGAGTTTTTTCTTCACGTACTCGGCAGGCTTTTGAGAGATATCGAGATACGCGCCGCCGTGTTCGGTGCCGCGGCCTTCCTTGACTTCGGTGTAGATGGAGCGTGCGACGACGTCGCGGGTGGAGAGCTCCATGCGCTTGGGGTCGTATTTTTCCATGAAGCGCTCGCCAAGTTTGTTACGAAGGATGCCGCCTTCGCCGCGGACGGCTTCGGTGACGAGAATGCCTTGCACGCCGGGAGGCCAGACCATTCCGGTGGGATGGAACTGCACGAATTCCATGTCCATCAGCTCGGCGCCGGCTTCGTAGGCGAGGGCCATGCCATCGCCGGTGTACTCCCAGGAATTGGAAGTGACGCGCCAGGCTTTGCCGATGCCGCCGGTGGCGATGACGATGGACTTGGCTTTGAAAACGATGAGGCGGCCGGACTCGCGCCAGTAGGCGAAGGCGCCGGCGACGCGGCCACTGTTCGTGAGAAGGCGCGTGACGGTGCACTCCATGTAGACGTCAATGCCCTGCTGAACGCCGCGATCCTGCAGCGTTCGAATCATTTCGAGGCCGGTGCGGTCGCCGACGTGGCAGAGGCGCTTGAAGGTGTGGCCGCCGAAGGCACGCTGGAGAATGTCGCCGGTTTCTGTGCGGTCGAATAGCGCGCCCCACTGTTCGAGTTCGCGGACGCGGTCGGGAGATTCCTGGGCGTGAAGCTGGGCCATGCGCCAGTTGTTCAGAAATTTTCCGCCGCGCATGGTGTCGCGAAAATGAGTTTTCCAGTTGTCGGCCGTGTCCACGTTGGCCATCGCAGCGGCGATGCCGCCTTCGGCCATAACGGTGTGGGCCTTTCCAAGGAGCGATTTGCAGACCACGCCGACGGAAGCGCCCTGCGCGAGGGCTTCGAGGGATGCGCGCAACCCCGCGCCGCCGGCGCCGATGATGAGAACGTCGTGCTCGCGGGTCTCGTAGTTCGCGGTCACAGGAGCCTCAGGTCACGGATGGCACCGCAGGAGACCATGCGGATGTAGAAGTCCGCAACGCCCACAGAGAAGAGACTGCACCACGCGAAGAGCATGTGATGCTCGTTTAGAAACGTGGAAAGGCGCCAGGCTTCGAAGCGGGAGCGGCCGAATGTGGCGCAAGAAAAACAGTCGAGCTTGCCTCCGGCGAGATGGCGAAGCGAATGGCAGGAAAACGTGTAGAGCGAAAGAAGAATGACATTGAGAGTGAGGACGAGCGTGCCGACGCCGATGCCGAAGTGGCCGTCGAAGAAGAAGGAGCGAATGGCGTCGTACCAAAGAAAAGCGATGAACAGAACCGCAAGGTAGAAGAAATAGCGATGGACATTCTGGAGGATGAAAGGAAATGCGGTTTCGCCGCGATATTTGCGGCGAGGGGATTCACCGACGGCGCAGGCGGGCGGATCCAGGAAAAATGCGCGATAGTAGGCTTTGCGATAGTAGTAGCACGTGGCGCGAAAGCCCAGCGGTCCAACAAGAATGAGGAGCGCCGGAGAGAATGGCCACCAGTGATGCAGGGGATCGATGAGCGGCGAATAGAAGGGCGAGAGGTACGGGCCCCACTCGTAATACTTGCCTTCGAAGGCGCGCAGCGTGGCATAAACGCCGAAACCGCCTAGTACAAGCACCACTGGTAGAATTTCGATCCACCAAGGGTCGCGGCGCAAGGTGCTCCCGAGGCGCGATTCGGGCATAAGGGTCGGCGAGCCAGCCATTCAGTGACCTCCGGTGTGCGTGTAGGGTATGCAAAAACACGACTTTTTCAAACGAAATTCTGGAAAATGAGAAGTGAGAGTCGAGTTAAAGTATCGTTTCGATTTCGGAATCGAGGGAGACGTGGGTGGCGGGGATGCCGCTGATGGAGAACTTTTCGCCGACGCCTTCGGTGAAATGGAAGAAGCGGCTGATGTGGTAGTCCTCGTCGTAGCCGGAGAATACGCGTTCCGTCTCTGGGACTGAGAGGCCGAAGACGGAGAGAGCGACCAGTTCGCCGAAATTGTTGGCGTGGGAGCGGTACAACCGGACGAGTTCGCGCAAGGGCATGAGGGGAGCGCGGCGCGGAGCTTCGGCGCTCATGGGGTTCTCCTGAGTGAAGTGTACTTTGGTGGAAGGAAGAAGAAAAGGAACCTGACACAGAGACGCAGAGGAGGAAGGAGCGTGAGCGTTTGGCGCTTCACGCTGAGATTGGTAAGATGCTTGGTCAGATTCAAATTCGATGGGAGGAACGGCTATGAGCATTGCTGTGGGACAAGCGGCGCCGGATTTCATGCTGCTGAATCAGGATAAGAAGGAAGTGAAACTTTCAGACTATGCGGGGAAGAAAAACGTGGTGCTGGTCTGGTATCCGCTGGACTGGAGCCCGACGTGCACGAACGAGCATGCGTGCATCGTCAATGAAATGAAGCCGTTTGAGGCGCTGGACGCAGAGGTGCTGGGCGTGAGCGTGGACAGCGTGTGGTCGCACAAAGCGTACGCCGACAAGATGGGGATCAAATATTCGCTGCTGGCGGATTTTCACCCGCGCGGGGCGATGAGCGAGAGATACGGAGTGTACCTCGCGGACAAGGGGATCACTGGGCGCGCGATCGCCATTGTGAATAAGGCGGGCAAGGTGGCGTGGTTCAAGAATTATGACATTCCGGTGGTGCCGGACTTGAAGGAGGTTGCCGCGGCGCTATCGCAGGTGAAGGCGGCGACAGCGTGAAGTGATCGTTAGCTACAGCGGCACAGAGTCACGGAGCAAACAAAAAAGGCCCTCGATCCGATCGGAGGCCTTTTTTGTTTGCCGACGTGTTTGGGGAACACTCATGAAACTGCTTCGAGTGCGGTGCGAAGTGGAGCGGAGACCAGCCAGAGCAGGAGTATCAGAACACCGGCGGCGATCAGCGGGACACGCAGGAAATTTGGACGAAGCAACGAGTAGGCTGCGCTGAAACCGGGAACCACGACCAGGAACCAGGTCAGGGCAAACCGGGCCCAATCGGATGCGTTCTGCGGAATGACCGTCGGTATGGAGCCGAATGCAAGGCTTCGCGGTAGCCCTGGAAGTTGGACGGCATAACTAGCGGTGACGCAAATAAGAAGGACCATTGCCAAGGGATCGCGGGGGTTTTCTTCGTCTTCGCCGCTGTGAGCATAGATGGACCAACGGCGCGCGGGAGCGCGATGGATTTGAAAAGGAGGCGCTTCCTCGGGGAGAAGGCGTACCCAGCCAAAAGCGAGTGGAACGGCGGTGCCGAGATGGAGGGCGGCCAGGAAGAGGAACGCGAGGCGATGATCAAGAAGGAGGGTGGCGAGCATTCTCGGATGTCAGACGGAATGATAGTAAGGGGAGCGGCGGGAAATGCGCCGCTCCCCCGCCCAATTATTTCGTGGAGAGGTCATTGCGAACCACCGTGCCGCCCTTCATGACGAACCTAACGGATTCGAGGGCACGCACATCCGAAAGCGGATCACCACTGACGGCGACGAGATCGGCGTAGCGGCCCGTTTCCAGCGTGCCGATTTTGTCGGCCCAGCCAAGGAGATCAGCAGCATTGACGGTGGCGGCCTGGATGGCGTCGAGAGGCTTCATGCCCCATTCGACCATCTTGCCAAACTGTCGCGCGTTGTCGCCGTGAGGATAGACGCCGGAATCCGTGCCGAAGGCAATCTTTGCGCCGGATTGGAAAGCGTGGCGGAAATTTTCACGCTGCAAGCGGCCGATTTTCTTTTCCTTTTCGATGGATTCGGGAAGCATCCCCGCTTTTGCGCCTTCCTGAAGAATGTAGTCGTCGTTGTAAATGTCGAAGACGAGATAGGTGCCATGCTGCTTGGCGAGTGCTATGCCTTCGTCATCGATCAGGCTGGAATGTTCGATGGAGTCGATGCCGGCGCGGATGGCGTCCTTGATGGATTGCGTGCCGTGCGCGTGGGCGGCGACCTTGCGTCCGAGCTTGTGGGCTTCTTCGGCGATGGCTTGCATTTCTTCGAGTGTGTATTGCGGAGTGCCGGGTTGATCGCCTTTGCTGAGCACGCCGCCGGAGGCGCAGATTTTGATCACGTCGGCGCCGTACTTCACGGTTTCGCGGACTTTGGCGCGAGCGGCCCACGGGCCGTCGGCGACGCCTTCCGCCTTGTAATGATATTCGGAAGGCAGCAGATTATTGTCGCAATGGCCGCCAGTGATGCCAAGAGGCGGGCCGGAAGCACGCATGCGCGGACCTTCGACGTCGCCGGCGTTAATCGCATCCCGCAGAGCGATGTCCGTGTAACCGCTCGCGCCCACGTTTCGAACTGTGGTGAAGCCGGCGCGGAGCGTGAGGCGTGCGTTTTTCACTCCGGTAACGGCTTCGCGCGGAACCGAAATGCCGAGACGTGAGTACCCGTGGCTGGCAGTATCACCTGTAAGATGCGTGTGAGCATCGACCAGGCCTGGAAGGCAGGTGGCATTCGAAAGATCCATCGCCACAACACCGCTCGGGAATTTCGCAGACGAAAAGGGACTGACGGAGGTGATCGTTCCGCCGTCATCGAACACAACGGCCTGATCGGTCAGCATTTTTCCGGAACGAACGTCGAGCAGCTTCCCGCAGCGAACAGCACCGGGCAAAGCGTGAGTGACGGCCGGCAAGAGGAATACGCAAATGAGAGCGGCTAGAAAATGGCGCATGAGTCTCCTTGGATTGAAACGCGGAACGAAATGAGGATATATCCGAAGCCGCGAGTTTGGGAAGCGGAGGGCCGGACGCCGGCTCGCGATGGTGAGTCCACCGAAGACTATTTGCTCGAAGAGGCCGCCGCGTCGGGCTTCTTCTCTGGAGTGACGAGTGGCCGTGCAAAAGAGCGGACGAGCAGGACGAGCTGCCAGCGCTGGTCTTCGGTCATGCGCCTCTTGAAGGCGGGCATGGGCTTTCTGCCCTGGCTGATTTGGTAGAAGAGCGCGCCGTCGGTGACGGTATTCATGTGCTGCGCGTCGGTGAAATCGGCTGGTTTGGGATCGTAGCGCATGGCTTCGGAGCCGTCGCCCTTGCCGCTGTCGCCATGACAATTGGCGCAGTTTTCCGTGTATAGAGCCGTGGCCGACTTGAGCGCCGCTTCGGACGGTTGCAGAGGATTCTTGCTGGCCTTGGCTTCTTCAGGGATGACCCACGGTTTGTTCTCTTGAAAGTATGTGTAAGCGACGGCGACGAGAATGAGAGCTAGAAGCAGAACGAAAAGGGCTTTTCGCGTTCCGGACTTGCGGGGTTCGTTTGTGGGCATGTAAGAAAGAAAAGTTTCGCACAACCGGGCTGTCAACGAAAGACCGATGGTCGATTGAAGCCCGTCAACACGGAGGGCACGGAGATAGCAGAGATCACTTAGAAAAAAGAATCCGAAGAAGCGAGAAGCGGAGGTCAGGCAGAGCGGAAAATGAGCCAGAGGAGCTCGGCGTTAAAGAACAGGATCGCGGCAGCCATGACCCAGGCGATGACGATGGTGGGACGTGAGTTGACAAATTCTCCCATCTTGGCGCGACTGCTTGTGAACTGGATGAGCGGAATCACAGCAAAGGGCAACTGAAAGCTGAGAACAACCTGGCTGAGGATGAGCAGCGGTGTGACTTTATTCTCGCCGGCGATGCCGATCACGAGAGCGGCAGGAATGATGGCGATGCCGCGCGTGATGAGCCGCCGCAGCCAAGGCTTGAGACGAATGTCGAGAAAACCTTCCATGACGATCTGGCCCGCGAGAGTGCCGGTGAGCGTAGAATTTTGCCCCGAGGCGAGCAGGGCGCAGGCGAAGAGCGTGCTGGCAAGGCTCGCCCCGAGGACAGGGCTAAGGAGTTTGTAGGCGTCGGCAATCTCGGCGACGTCGTGTAGGCCGCGCGTGTGAAATGCGGCGGCGCCCAGGACGAGGATGGCGGCGTTGATAAAAAGTGCGAAGCCGAGAGCGAGCGTGGAATCGAATACGGCGTACCGCAAAGCTTCCTTGCGATCGCGTACGGAAGTGCCGAACGCGCGCGTCTGCACGATGCTCGAATGCAGATAGAGATTGTGGGGCATCACGGTGGCGCCTAGGATGCCGATGGCGATGTACAGCATCTCCTTATTGCGCAGGATTTCCGCGCGCGGAATGAAACCGGCGACGGCTTCGCGCCATAGCGGCTGCGCGAAGAAAATTTCGTACGCGAAGCAGGCGGCAATCGAAGCGATCAGCGTTACAACGAAGGCTTCGATCAGGCGGAAGCCACGGCCCTGGAGCGCGAGAACAATAAGAACATCCATCGCGGTGATGAGAACGCCGGCAAGAAGCGGCAAGCCGAAGAGCAGTTTCAGAGCGACGGCGGAGCCAAGGACTTCGGCAAGATCGCACGCGGCGATGGCAATTTCGCAAACGACCCAGAGGAAGAAACCGGTGCGGCGCGAATAGTGCTCGCGGCAAGCTTGTGCGAGGTCGCGCCCTGAGGCGATGCCGAGCTTCGCCGAGAGACCCTGGAGAAACATCGCCATCAGGTTGCTGATGAGGATGACGCTGAGTAGCGTGTAGCCGAATTTCGAGCCGCCACCGAGGTCCGTCGCCCAGTTGCCCGGGTCCATGTAACCGACGGCGACGAGGTAGCCTGGGCCGGCGAAAGCCAGAACCTTGCGAATCCAGGAAGCGCCCGAGGAGAAAGGAATGGTGCGATGGGATTCGGGCAAGGAGGGCGAAAGGATGCGAGCGCGCAGAGCCGAAGAGGCGTGTGGGGTGGAGGGAGATTCGGTCGTGACCGGCGGTTCGGTTTCGAGTTGTGACGGGACCGTGGGTGTCATGATTCGAGTTAACTATGCTAAAGACGAATACTAAACTACATTTAATAGGTTCGGCTGTCAATAGGACTCCGATGGACTCCGATGAGTTTTTGCTAACAATGGCAACGAGCGCCGTCAGGCGGGGCGGCGGAGCAAGCGAACCGCAGAAGCTTGTGGTAAGTTCAAAGCGGCATTCCGGGAGAGGAACGAGATGGACCAACAGCAGCCGGTGCAGGGCCAGGTGCAGATCAAGGCCGACGAAAAGGAACTGCAGGGGCAGTACAGCAACCTGGTGATGATTCACCACAATCTGGAAGAGTTCACGCTGAATTTCATTTACATTTTTCCCAACGGCGCGCAGGGCAAGCTGCTCAGCAGCACGATTGTGAGTCCGGGCCACGCCAAGCGCATCTGGCGCGCGCTGGGAGAGAATCTGGCCCGGTACGAGGCGCAGTTTGGGACAATTAAAGAAGCCCCGGAAGGCAATCTCCCTACGCCCAACGTGGGCTTTGTGCAGTAGAAGCGGCGGCCAGCACCCGCGAAAGGAACCGCAAGGAGGGAGTTGTACGAGGGCTCCCGGGCCTGCTAGAATTTCAACGTCACCTCTCAATCGGGCCTGTAGCTCAAGAGTCTGTTGTTGATTCTGCGTTGCTTAGGTCCATTGTCAGGCCCTTCAAACCCGCCTTCTTGTACACAAGTTGTACACAGCGTCCTTTCTTCAGAACGGAACTGTTTCCACGTTTGAGCGCGAGGGCTTCAAGTGATCACGTCGCCTCGGCAAGGACCATTGGGTGGTGACCAAGGTCGTGCGCAAATCGTCGCGGAAAAGACCACCGGCGCAACGGTAGGAACTCGCTCCAATTTAAGAAAACGAATCGTGACATGAGAATGGCAAGGCGATTTCACGGTCAAGCGCCGAGGACGCCAATTTCGAGTTGGGCCAGGCGCGCGGCGTCGGCGATGATCTCCACCTGCGCAATCTTGCCGTTGGCAATCGTAAACTTGAGCACGCGCTGCAAATGCCCATCCGGCGCCAGGACGATCCCCAGTTCTCCGTCGACGAGCGCCGGCTGCGCGAAGCGCATGGCGTGCGCAAAACCGACTACGCCCTTGCCCCAAGCGACTGCGCCTTTGGCCCAGCCACGCGCGCCGCGAACCTCTCTCGGGGCGCCCGGACGCGCGCCGGCTTCGTCAACGCGAACAAGCACGTCTGGATCGAGCACGGCGATGAGTCCTTCGACGTCTCCGGCGCGGAGGGCCGCGAGGAAGGCGTTGACCACCGCGCGCTGTTGCGCACGGGCGGTCCCCGGAACTGTGTCTGCGCCCTGCACGCGGCGGCGTGCGCGGCTGGCGAGCTGCCTCGCGGCGTCGGGCGAGCGTCCCACAATCTCGGCGATTTCTTCGAAGGGCACATCGAACATATCGTGCAGGACGAAAGCGAGGCGCTCGGCGGGAGCGAGGCGGTCAAGTACCACGAGCAGAGCGATGCCGACTGAATCTGCGAGGAGCGCTTCGCGCTCGGGGTCGTTTCCGGCTTGGCGGCTTGCGACGGGCTCCGGCGCGTGCTCGGCGATCGACTCTTCGCGGCGCGAGGTGCGCGAGCGCAGCATGTCCAGGCATACGCGCGCGACGACGGTGGTCAGCCATCCCCCAAGATTTTCGATGGCCTTGGCGTCGGAGCAACTGAGCCGGAGCCAGGTTTCCTGAATGGCATCGTCTGCCTCGTTTACTGAGCCAAGCATGCGGTAAGCCACGGCCCGCAAATGGCCTCGGTTTTCTTCGAATCGCTCGGCCAGCCAATCGTGTCCGGTCATACAGTCAAATCTCTCAGCAGCGTTCCATCATACTCATGACGAATGAAACGTAGCCGATGTGACAAGCGGAGAGACTAACATGTGAGAACGGGCTTGATGTCGACGACGGGCGTACCGTCGATGGCCTCGATAGGTCCGATCTTTAGCCGATTGCCAGCGATCTTTTTTAAAGTGACGGGATGAAGCCCAAGCGGATTGGGCCGGTCCGGAGACCGCGTCGCGAAGACGCCGGTGAGCGCGCGTTTTGGATCGCTCCGCGGATGCACTTGGAGCACATCGCGATCCCCCTCGTGGAACCAGGTGATGACCAAAACCTCATCGCCGACTCTCATGCGATGGAGCCCCGCCGATGCCCAAGGTTCGATCTCGATCCATGCGTCCGGCGCGCCCCCCGATCCTTGCTTCGGAGCTTCGCTCCGCTTTTTGAGAGTCGAGCGAATCACTCCGATCGGCCGCAGATCAAAACGCCGGCTTCGTTTCGGTTTCATGCTTCCTTCTTACGACGAAAAGGCGCGGGAGGAAAGAGAATTCCCAGCGTGCGGCTTGGCGGCCGCAGCGCCCACGAAATCACTGCGAGCGCCGTCAAGACAGTAGTCATGACCACGCGCCAGCTCGCGCTGCCGCACACCAGATGAGAAGCGGCTGCGCCCGTCAAATTAAAGAACGCTCCGGCGTAGGCCCATTCCTTCAGCCGGGGGAAGCGCGGGGCGAGCAAGGCGATCCCACCCAACACCTTCCAAAACCCAAGAATAACAATGAAGTATGCTGGGTAGCCCAGACGCGTTATGGCCTCGACCGTTTCTTTCTGACGCAGGAACTGTGCCATGCCGCCCGATAGCAGCGGGAGCGCTACCAATACCGTAGCCGTCCAATAACCAATCGCTTTCCATCTCAAGACCCGTCTCCTTGTGCATGACTTGATCTGTCATGACACTGACGAAGGAGGTCCGCCGGATGTGACAGGATCGATCATCAAATCCGCTAGCACCATCCGGCACATCTGCTTCAGTGCGGCACCCAGCGTGCTATAGGCGACCTGCCGCAGATGCGCGCGCTTGGCTTCAAAGGTCTGCGCCAGCCATTCCGGTTGCCTGGAAAATTCGTTTTGGTCGGTCACATTTCCTCAATGAGCTTCGTCATGGTGGTGACTTACGAAACTCACTCGATGTGAAAAGGAGACTTCAGATCATGAACCACGGTATCAGAACGATTATCTATCCGGTCAAAGACGCGGGCGGTGCAAAGGGCCTTTTCGGCAAACTGCTGGGCAGCGAGCCCTATGTTGACCAGTCTTATTATGTCGGCTTTAGAGCCGGCGAACAGGAGATCGGCTTGCTTCCCAACGGGCATGCCACGGGAATGAGCGGGCCGCTCGCGTATTTCCACGTGGATGACATAAAGAAAGCGCTGGAGGAGCTGGTGAAGGAAGGTGCGCAAATTCAGCAGCCAGTTAAGGATGTCGGCGCGGGCAAGCTCGTCGCATCGGTCAAGGATGGCGACGGCAATCCGATTGGCTTGCTTCAATCCGCCTGACCGCTTCGGCCGGAAATTGAGGTACGGCGTCGGCATTCGCGCACTCGGCTGCGCGGAACTTTTTCCAGCTGTGCGGAATGCGCTATTCTCTTCGTCTGCGCAATTGCAAAACGGGGCGCAGAAACACTGAGAAGAACCGGTGTTCAAGGGAAAAATCGAAAAGGGCCTCGGAAGACCGAGGTGCCCCGGAACAGCGACCGTCAGAACGTGAGAGTCTGGACGGACAAGGACTCCAAACTGGACCGCCGCTCATGCTTATTCAGTGTAAGCGCTATAAGGATGTGGTTGGAATCGAGACCGTGAAGGCGTTCTGGTCGGATTTCCACTTCCAAGGTGCGGAAAAGGGTTTGATCGCGACTACGTCTTCAGTTTTGCGGGATAGCAAGAAGGTTTGTGAAGTACGTAAGTGGCCGATGAGCTTCGCGGAAGCGACCGAAATCCAGAAATGGGCGCGCACAATGTGGCGGCATGCGCAAGCTATACGTGACGACGAATGAGTACGCCTGAGGAACTCAGCGTTGACACATATCCTGCGACCTCCCACCTGTGAAACGTGCCTGATCAGCCTCAGCCTGATGGACCATATTGACGGCGAACGGTGTACAGAAGTGGGCTTGCGGGAACTTCCGGGAGAATCGTCGGCAATCCGGAAGCTATCCGGAGGCTGGGTTCGAAGAAATTGACCCTGTGCTGGCGATTTGGAGCTGCGGAAGGGGCGGCACGAGGGAGCGTGTCGGCGTTCCGAGGGCGTCAAGCCACAGGCGGATCGTCGCTCGAAGCGGGTCAACCGCGACTCCAGCAAAGGCTTCTGGGTAGACTTCGAGGCGGCGTAAGGCTGAGCGGAGCAGCGAAACGGTACCCGCTAGGTTGCCGCGCTGGAAATGGTGGAAGGAAGCAGCAACCTGGATCAATCCTTGCAGAAAGGTCTTTTCCGGCTCTTGCGCGGCGAGCCAGACAGATTCCCAGTGTTCGTGCGCCTCGAAGAATGCGCCGGAATGGAAGCAACGCAGGCCTTCACGTAAGTCTCTTTGGGTCCAATCGAGTGACATGCCATTTCGCCCTGGTTTCATAGTAGCACTGAGGAAATCGAGGGGATTCAGACATTCAGCGTCTGCAGCGTTGCTCGGGAGTCTGCCTATCAAAGCAAAATCTGGCGGGTGGCACATGACCGCATAACGCGCTACGTAGAAGTGGCGTTCGCCCGGCACATTCCGGGTGTATTGTCGGCAACCCTTCCACAACCGGCGCAGCCACATCAAGGGTTCGGCTCGATGCCAATGCGATCATTGACGGCTGATCGAATTCGCTGCTTGCAGCCAAGGTAGCGTTCGGTAGTTTGCACCGAAACGTGCCCCAAGAGAAATTGGATCTGCTCCAACTCGCCTCCCGATGCGTGGCAGAGCCGAGCACAGGTCCGTCGCCTATGCCGCATGCGGCATAGGCGCCGCTGGACTAAACCGCTACGCGGTATGGAGTAGCGCCACAGTCGTGTTCTATTGACAGGTCGTCCGCGCCGCTGTCTCAGTTTTCCCTCTCCTGCAGGGTCCCTTGCGAAACCATGGAGTGGCTGTTTGCAGCCCATTCCATCTCGCAAAGGAGCTTCCATGATTTCTCTTCGCCAACGCATGATCGAGGACATGCAGGTCCGGAACCTCTCCGTGAACACCCAAGACTCTTACATCCAGCAAGTCTCGCTCTTCGCCCGACACTTCAACAAGTCACCCGAACTGCTGGGACCAGAGCAGATCCGCGCCTATCAGGTCTATTTGACGAACGAAAGGAAACTGGCCACCGGCTCCATTCTCATCGCGATTGCGGCACTCCGATTTCTGTACAAGATCACCCTCAAAAGGAATTGGTCCCTGGAAGAGGTGATTCCCGCTCCGAAGAAGCCGCAGAAACTGCCCGTGGTCCTGAGCCCGGAAGAAGTTCTTCAGTTTTTGAACTGCGTCAGGAGCAGAAAACATCGCGCCATCTTGACCACCTGCTATGCCGCAGGACTGCGCATCTCCGAGGCCATCGCCCTCACCCCTCCCGCAATCGACAGCAAGCGCATGGTCATCCGTGTCGAGCAGGGCAAAGGAAAAAAAGATCGCTACGTGATGCTCTCGCCGAAGCTCCTGGAGATCCTGCGCGCCTGGTGGCGAGTCGAGAAGCCCAAGGACTGGCTCTTCTCAGGCGATTTCCCGGGCCGGCACATCACAAGAAGCGCGGTTGAGAGCGAGTGCCAGATAGCCCGCCATGTTTGCAAGATTCCGAAACCCATCACGCCACATTCTCTGCGACATGCCTTCGCGGTTCACTTGCTGGAACAAGGCACCGACGTCCGCACCATTCAACTCTTGCTCGGCCATCGTAGCCTAGCGACCACATCAAAATATCTCCGCATCGCGACCAGCAAAGTGTGCTCGACATCGAGCCCGCTTGATTTGCTGCCTCGCCCGGTCTCTATGGAGGCCAAGCCTAAGACGACCCAACCCTTCTAACGGCGGGCGAATGGATCGCCCGAAGTTGGAAGTGGCGGACGTTTTCCGCCGCTACGGCGAAGCCTATCTTGAACAGCATGGCGCGTCGCTCTCCTCTGCACAGAGGCGCGTCATGACCGCGATCGAGGTGTGTCGCACTGCAGCCCTCGGCGGTCATCTCGAACGCTGCGACTGCTGTAATCACGAGCGGCCCTGTTACGATAGCTGCCGCGACCGGCATTGCCCGAAATGTCAGTCCCTCGCTCGTGCGGAATGGGTTGAAAAACGAACGTCCGAAGTTCTCCAGACTCATTATTTTCATGTCGTCTTCACGATTCCCGAACAGGTTGCTTCCATCGCTTACCAGAACAAAGATCTCGTCTACGGCATTCTCTTCCGCGCCACGGCCGAGACCTTGTCCACCATCGCTGCCGATCCCCAACATCTGGGCGCCGAGATCGGCTTTTTCGCTGTACTTCACAGTTGGGGACAGAACCTGCTTTTTCATCCGCATCTCCATTGTGTCGTTCCAGGCGGCGGGATTTCACCGGATGGTGCCCGGTGGATCTCCTGCCGCCCCAACTTTTTTCTGCCGGTAAAGGTGCTCTCCCGACTGTTCCGCCGATTGTTCTTGCAGTATTTGCAGGAGTCCTTCGACGCCGGCAAGTTGCGGTTCTTCTCTTCACTCGCGGCGCTCCAAGATCCGCAGGCTTTCAACCGTCATATCGATTTGGTGCGCGACGTGGAATGGGTCGTCTACGCTAAGCCACCTTTCGCCGGACCACAGCAAGTGGTGGACTATGTCGGCCGTTACACCCACCGGGTTGCCATTTCCAATAACCGGCTCGTCGACATCGAAGATGGCCAAGTGAAATTTAACTGGAGAGACTACCGCGACAACAACCAGCAGAAAACCATGACCCTTTCGCCGGACGAGTTCATCCGGCGATTTCTGCTCCACATTTTACCGAGTGGGTTCCACCGCATTCGCTACTACGGGTTCCTCGGGAATCGACACCGCAAGGAGAAGTTGGAGCGTTGTCGGCAACTTCTCGGCATGGCTCCTCCACAGGGAAATCCTGCCGAGCCCGCGACACCAGAGGATTATCGTGATCGATATGAGAGGCTCACGGGCCGCTCTCTGCGGGAATGTCCCGTTTGCCATCGAGGCCACATGATCCCAATCAAGGTTTTGCCGACCGTTTGTTCTTCTCCGGTCGTCAAAGATACCTCATGAACGATCGTGCGCGAACCCAACTCGCTCTCTCGAAAAACTCGAGGCCGTCGAGTCCAAAGAGTAGTCTTGCCCCACGGCATTCAAATCCCTTTACGGTCAACCAAGCACCCCACATTTCGTCCTGTGCAACCGCGGAAAACCTCACAGTACAGCCCACCATGCTTGGTTCCATCATTACCTACGGCCCGTTCTACTGACGTCGACCACCACTCACCAATCAAAACCCATAGCGCTCGCACCTTGCAGCGGTTCAGTCCAATACATTTTTAGCCCACCAGCGCGGCTCCGATCACGTTTCCCTTGCGCTTGCGCCTACTGTCGCCGCGCCGCCGAGCTAAAAATGCTCTGCACTATGCCGAGTCCCGGACTATGCCGAACGCCAGATTTCTGCGGGCGATAGTCAAGCTGGCGGCAATAAACGATTCGGCATAGTTCGGTGCGCGGCCGGATTGACATACTGGGGAGATGAAACCTTTCGTTGATCCCCATCTTCTCCAACGGCTTCGGGTAGGCCCTCTGGCTCCCTACCTCGACGCATACCTAAAACAGATTGAGCACGACGGCTTCTTGCCGTCGTCCGTACCAATGCAGATGTACGCAATCGCCAGATTCAGCAAATGGCTACGCGATCGGCAACTCGACTTGGCCCATGTGGATGAGGCCACTGTTGAACGATTCCTACAACGGGATTCAAATATTGTCCACAGTAGTGAATCTGCTTCCCTGCGTCGACTCCTCGCGTTGCTGCGCAGCATCGGGATAACGATGGCACGGGTGCCTGAACCAAAGAACTGTCGGCAACAGTTCACGGATGACTACCGACGATACCTCCTCCAGGAGCGCGGCCTGGCAGAGGTCACCTCGATAATCTATGTTGGATTTGCTGAGCAGTTTCTCGCTAACCGTTTCGGCAATGGAGACGTGAGCTTCGCGGAGCTTAGTGCCACGGATGTCACTAATTTTGTTCAAAGCTCTGCTCACCAATTGAGCTCGGGACGTGCCAGGTTGTTGGTGACCGCTCTTCGATCTTTGCTGCGCTACATGCGGTACCAAGGAGAGATTTCCGTCGACCTTGCGAGATGCGTGCCGTCGGTCGCCAATTGGTCTCTTTCTACTGTTCCGAAGTTCTTGCCTGCCGGTACAGTTCAACGAATTCTCGATCGGTATGGGCGGAACACCCCGGAGGGAATGAGAAACTACGCGGTTCTCGTGCTGCTCGCCCGACTGGGTCTGCGCGCTTGCGAGATTGTTGCGCTGAACTTGGATGATCTCGATTGGGACAACGGCCGCATCAATATCCGTGGCAAAGGCGGACGCTTAGCACACCTGCCATTGCCATGCGATGTCGGTGAGGCTATCGCACTCTATCTGCGCCTTGGCCGACCACGCTGTACCTGTCGCCGGGTTTTTCTTCGACACAGGGCTCCCGTGCGTGGTTTTGCGCACTCCATTACAGTTTCTACGATCGTGAGGCGGGCGCTGATAAACGCGGGCGTCGATTCCGTTCGTAAAGGAGCACACCTTTTCCGCCACACTCTTGCCACGGACTTGCTCCGGCAAGGTGTTTCCCTCGACGGGATCGGCGAACTGCTCCGCCATCAGAGTCCGAACACAACCGCCCTTTATGCCAAGGTGGATTTGACCGCACTTCGCACCCTAGCACTTGCCTGGCCGGGAGGCGCTCGATGAAAACTCTGCGAGAAGCCGTCCGAGACTATCTGGCCTTGCGGCGTAGTTTGGGATTCAAACTGAAGAAACACCAACGCTTTCTGGAAGAGTTCGCGTCGTTTCTCGAACAGGAGGGCGTGTCGCGAATCACTTCCCGGCTCGCTTTGTTGTGGGCAACGCAACCGCAGCACATACAACCGGCAGAGTGGGCAGCCCGGTTGAGCGTCGTCCGTGGGTTCGCGCGCTACTGGAGCGCGACCGACGCGACCATAGAGGTCCCGCCTGACGGTCTGCTCCCGCATCGCCCGCAGCGCGCAAGACCCTATCTCTATTCCGACGAACAGATCCAGCAACTGCTGGAAGCAGCCAAGAACATGCGCGCCACTCATAGCCTGCAGTCCTGGACGTATCACTGTTTGCTCGGCCTTCTGGCCGTCACAGGTCTGCGCATTAGCGAGGCACTCAACCTACGGTCTGCAGACATCGACTGGTCTGAAGGAGTTCTCACGATCCGCAGTACTAAGTTCGGAAAGTCTCGGCTGGTTCCCCTACACAGTTCGAGCCTAAAGGTTCTCTCCGATTATGCATTTCGCCGGGACCGCCTGTTCGCACGCCGAAATACCGGTTACTTTTTTCCTTCTCGTCGTGGTGCGCGACTAGATGAAGGCCAGGTCCGCCGGACCTTTTACACTCTATCGCGGCAGATTGGCATCCGCGGTGCCTTCGCCAGCCGAGGACCCCGTTTGCATGATTTTCGTCATCGCTTTGCGGTCCAGAGTTTGCTGCACTGGTATCGCAACGGCGAAGATGTCCGACAGCGTCTACCAATCCTATCCACGTATCTGGGTCATGGACACGTCGCTGACACCTACTGGTATGTGACCGCTACGCCGGAACTGATGGAGGCGGTCGGAGAACGGCTGGAGAAGCGTTGGGAGCCTCGCGATGAATGACCCAACCAGTTTCCCGATTCTGTTAGAAGCATTTTTCACAAAACGTCTAATCGCACAGCGGAGAGCCAGCCCTCATACGATTGGCTCTTACAGGGACACTTTTCGTCTGCTGTTTCGGTTTGCCGAAAAGCGATTGGCCAAAACTCCGTCAATGCTGACGCTGGAGGACCTAAACGCGCCGTTTCTAGGAGCGTTTCTGGATGACTTGGAAAATACTCGTGCGAACGGCGCGCGGAGTCGCAATCTACGCTTGACTGCGGTTCGGTCGTTCTTCCGCTATGCTGCACTGGAAGTGCCCCAGCACGCTGGACTGATCCAACGCGTGCTCGCGATTCCCAACAAGCGGCACTCTCGTCCGCTCGTTGGGTTTCTTACCCGGCGTGAGATCGATGCGCTACTGGCAGCACCGGACCGAACGACGTGGTTGGGTCGTCGCGATCATGCGCTCCTACTGACAACTATTCAGACCGGTCTCCGGCTTGCCGAGATCACCTCGATTCGACAACAGGACGTTAGCTTCGGAACAGGGGCGAATATTCGCTGTGAAGGGAAGGGGCGCAAAGAACGATGTACTTCGTTGGCTAGATCCACAGTGACCGTGCTCACGGCGTGGATCCGGGAACAGGGTGAAGATGATGGTACAAGAATCCTGTTTCCCAATGCGCGAGGTGGTCGGCTCAGCGCAGATGCGGTTCAGTATCTGGTTGCGAAGCACGCAGCGGTGGCGCAAAAAACCTGTCCATCACTGACGGACAAGCGTGTTTCGCCGCACGTTCTTCGGCACACAACAGCCATGGAGCTGTTGCAGGCTGGTGTGGATCGTACTCTGATCGCGCTATGGTTGGGACACGAATCAGTCGAAACGACTCAGATCTATCTGGACGCTAATCTCGCCATGAAGGAAGAGATCCTGTCGAAGACTGCTCCAATAAACGCAAGAGCAGGCCGCTATCAGCCTGATGATGACCTATTGGCTTTCCTGAAGGGTCTCTGATTCCGTCGGACTATGCCGAATCGGATTGATCACGTAGGCGCATCTACTCAGCGCCAAATGCGTTTGATTCACATCGACTCGGCATAGTCCGGGACTCGGCATAGCGTCGCAGATCGTGCGGCGCCAACTTCGCCACGCCGATGCTCTTCGCGGATTCCTTCACGATGTGCCAAACCGCCTTTACCGTCATCCCATCTCCCCATGCCCTTCCTACTCTGTTGACCCGGCGGAATAACTTTCCTCGATCAATTGCCGCTGCGGCGAGCCAATCGTCCAGTTCGGTTCTCACCCAATCGGGAACCGGAACAGTCGAACGTGGCCTCCTTTGCCGACTAAATCAACGATGGCCCAATGTTCTTCTCGCTGCTGGAGATGATCCAATGTCAAAGTCACAGCTTCTTGCCTCCTCAACCCACACGCGAGTAGCAATGCGAGCAAGGCTCGGTCGCGTTTTCCTTTCAATCGCTGACGATCGGGGGCTTGCCACAGCGCATGGCTTTGCTCTGCCGTTAACCAGTTTCCGAGGCGCATGCCCAGTTTCTTCACCCCTTTGACGCGACGAACACCGGCAGCCAAATCGCTGCTGAGAAGACCGCAGTCGGCTGCTTCGTATGCGAGCCGGCGCACAGCGCCAAGACGCAGATTGATAGTGCCGGGGGCGAGTTGACGGGATTCGAGATGAGAGCGATAACGCAAGACCACGATCCTGTTGAAGGCCAAGCGCGGTTCCGAGCAATACCAGTCAACGAACTCATCGATGGCGTGACGATAACCCCGCTTTGCGTCTGCTGAGTTGAGGCTGTTCAACACCGCGGCCTTGGCGTGTTCCAGGTCGGGCAAACGTAGGACGGATTTGGTGCTACTGCGTCTTCTTCTGGAACTTTGCTTCTGCTTCATGACCGGTGGCCTCCGTGCCACCGATCAATGATCTGAGAGTGCCGCGACTATAAGGTCAGAGTCGCCCGTCACTCGGGACAATTCGCGGAAATGACAGTCAGGTGTCCGTCCAGGTGCTCCAAAACTGGCCTTCAGGACAGTAGTATCACGAAGTTCTGAGGGCCTACCATCCGTTTACCAAGCCCACCAAGGGGTAATCCGTTTTGACGGCTAACTCCCCGAGAGCGGATTCCAGCCGAACGCTTTATTGGACCGCAGAATATACGGAGGGAAAAATGAAGAAACTGTTGCTGCTTGCAGCAGTGTTAGGTGCAGCGGTAGCGTCAATCCCGGGGTTTGCACAGAAATCGATAACCGGGAACGGCGCGCCGAGCGGCGCACATTATGACTTGAACATCATCGGCGTGACTAACTCCAAGACCCCGCCCTTGACGGGATCGAATCGCCACACGATTTTCGTCCCCCTCGTTTCAGATCAGGGGGCCCTCGACACGGACCTTGCCTCGGGCGCGGACATCTTTCTCACTCAGGGTGCTTTCCAGGTCTGTGACGGAAACGCCTTCGATGCAGCCTACGACTGTGCCGGGAACAAGATCTCCAATCAAGGGGCGGTATTCCAGCTTCCCTGCAACCTCAACATCGCGACGGCCACGGGAACCACGCTGATTCCTTGCCCCACTACGGGTGCCGTAGCATCTTACACAGTCTGGGGCAGGGCTCTCGGAACGCCAGGCGGCTCCAGTTCCATCACCACCTGCGCGACTGATATCGCCACGAGCACGGTGGTCTGCTCCGTGAATAGTAACGTAGCTGTATTCATTCGAAAGAGTGGGAAGCAGATCTTCTCGGATGTAACGAACCAGTTGACTTCGCTTGTGACGCCCGCCGGCGCGTGCACGACGACGACCATTACGGCAGGTACATGTACCGTTGCGCTCTTTGGAGCCGGATTCCAGGGCTTCTTCTGGGATTTTGACAACAACGGTAATAAGCTCCTGCAGCTTCGCTTCTATCTGAACTAGGGAACCATCGCACGCTGCTTAGATCGCCGCGGCCGAGACGAAATTCGGCCGCGGCGAAAACTCACCCGGAGAGTGTTTGTGATTCCTCGTCCCGTCGGAAAGATCGTTTTCCTAGCCTTGTGCCCGCTCTTTGCCTCCTGTGGATCGCCGCACCTGATGTCGCTCGCTGGCGCGCAAGACTCCGGAACAGCCAAGCAAGGCTTAGAATCACCTGGCGTGACTCGCAGCGGACCAAAGGCTGTTCTCTCGGAGGGACAGTTCGATTTCGGTGAAGTCCTATCCGGCGCCGTCGTCGAGCACGACTTCACTCTCAGTAACACGGGCTCGGCACCCCTGCTGATCGAAAAAGCCAGCATGACGACACCCCTGCTGGCTACACAGTTGCCCCATGAAGTGACTCCGGGCGCAGGAGGCAAGATTCACTTCAAGCTGGACACGGCGAATCTGGGCGGAAAGTTCGAAGGAACAATTCTGGTCTCCCTTAATGACCCAGCGATGCCGCAGGCACGCCTGAACTTTTCGGGCCGCGTAATCCCGCCGATCGAGCTGTCTCCGCAGCCGGCTTTTTTCGTCGCCGGGCAGAGAGGCCAGGGGAACCGGGCCGGAATCGAAATTGTGAATCACGAATCGGAGCCTCTTCGGATCGAAAAAATCGAGCATCCGACCGAGAGGTTTACGACGCAACTCGAAACCCTGAAACCTGGTCAGCGCTACCGTTTGACTCTGGCCTTGAAACCGGGCGGCCCCGGAGGGAGAGCCGTCGACGCCATCCAGATAAGCACATCAAGTAAGAGGATGCCGGTGCTTAAGGTGGACGCCAATACGTATCTATACGAAAGGGTCCACGCCTTTCCGGATGTCGTGGACTTTGGAACCTGGCGCGCGGCCGAGTCTGGCGGAGCGGCCATAACCATGATGATCCACCAAGAAGGGGGCTCGGGTTTTAAAGCGCAATTGAGCAGCGACGTTCCAGGCCTTAACCTCAAGCCGGAGAGGGGGCCGAAGGGAGATAGGTATCAGGTGGAAATCACACTAGTCTCCGAAAAAGTCCACGTTGGTCCAATGAAGGGGTCCATCGTCATCAACACCAACGACGTGGAATTTCCACGGATCATTGTGCCGGTCAGCGGACAAATCGTGGACCGTTGAAATCGCGAAGAACTGCACTGCCCTCGCAAGATCGTGAACCTCGCCGCAAGGATAGTCGAGCTTTCGCTGCCGCACTCGGCGTTTCAATGTAGACCGCAACGCGATAACTGTCGGCTACTCGGAACTTATCGGCGGAGGACGATGCTAAGTCCTGGTAACGGCTCACTTCCGCATGTTTTCGTCTAGAAAGGCAAACACGTCGGGCTCCCAAATATTCACGCCAAGATGGAGGAAGTCGTGCCCATCGTCGACCGTATGGCCGATGGGCGGATAGATCTTCAAGCGATGCGGCTTGCCGAGCTGCTCGCGGCGAGCGTCCAGCACTTTGCCGGACGAGAGGGAGTAATCGTTCTCGGCGTGAATGAAGAAGACCGGCGCCGCGACGTGGTCAACGGCGGCCAGGAGCCGCGTTCGCAACTCCGGAGAGCGATCAAAGCTATAGCCAGCTCCGGAGAAGACTACCACCGCTCGCAGGCTCGGTTCGCGTTCGGCCAATAACACCG
>WNFB01000293.1_pt1 | contig 73634 bp, 62 predicted proteins | sample 5400501 | NCBI WGS metagenome assembly WNFB01 (sample SAMN13153341, study PRJNA577476) | soil metagenome | isolation source: 200 cm saprolite under Douglas fir tree site 2 hole 1 | place: USA:California | collected 2015-04-18 | reverse complement strand
CAAGACGGTCACGCTGAGTGATTTCAGCACCGCGTCCAATCCTAATGGGCTCCTACCGGACGGCACCTTACCGATTCCGCCGAAGCTCTTGAGTTTGGTATCCAGTAATAACAGCACGGCCACCGCATCAAGCCCCGGTGATCCGACCGCTACGAACTTAAGCGACGGGGCCACCATAAACGGCGCCAGCATCCAAGTCAGCGGCGCGTTCGAAGGTCCGCCTAATACCGGTATCACCGTCAATGGAATTGTGGCGCAGCTCTTTGGCAATCAATTTATTGTCAATAATGTGCCCTTAACGCCAGGCGCCAATACCCTCACCGTTATTGCCACCACCCTCGACGGCACCACCACCAAAACTCTTACCATTAATAGTAATAGTGCCGGACCCGGGGGGATTACGGTGGAGCGGGCGCCGCCAAGCAGTCTTGTATCCATCAATACCGTGGCAGGCACGGGCATCGCCGGATTTACCGGTGACCAGGGTCCTGCCCTGCAAGCGCAGATCAATACTCCCAATGGGATTGCGCTTGGCCCCGATGGCAGCCTCTATATCGCCGATGGCAATAACCGCATCCGCAAAGTGGACACGAACGGCATCATCACCACGGTCGCGGGTAATGGGGCCTATACCTATAGCGGCGATAACGGCCCGGCGCTGCAGGCCGGGATCGGATATCCGGGCGGTGTAACCGTCGGCCCCGAGGGAAGTCTGTATATTGCGGATGGTACTAACCGCATCCGCAAGATCGATCCCCGTGGCGTCATCACCACCGTGGCGGGCAATGGCAATTACGACTTCACCGGCGACAATGGCCCGGCGCTCGCGGCAAGCCTAGCCGCGCCGATCGCGGTTGCCATCGGTCAAGACGGCAGCCTCTACATCGCCGACTATGGCAATAACCGCATCCGCAAAGTGGACCCCAACGGCATCATTACTACCACCGCGGGAAGCGATAATATAGACCTGGGTGACAACGGCCCAGCCATCCAAGCCAGCTTAGGCTCCCCCGTGGGGATTGCCCTTGGTCCGGACGGGAGCCTCTATATCGCGGATGCGTACAACTCCCGCATCCGCAAAGTAGACGCAAATGGCACCATCACGACCGTCGCCGGAAATGGGGTCTATGGTTATAGCGGTGATGGCCAACCGGCGATGCAAGCCCAGCTCGCCTTTCCGACTGACATTGCCTTAGCCCCCGATGGCAGTCTCTATATCGCCGATGGCGACAATAACAACACCCGGAAAGTCAACCCGCAAGGGATCATCACGACGTTAGCGGGTAACGGCAGTGCGGGATTCAGCGGCGACGGCGGTTCGCCGCAACAGGCGAGCCTCAACTTCCCGAGCAGCATTGCCTTAAGCACCGATGGCACGCTGTACGTGGACGATGCGGACAACGACCGCATCCGGGCCTTTACCACGTTAAACACCACGAGTACAACCTCGCCGCTGCTCGTTGCCTTTACGCTTACCAATAACACGGGCAACACGATTACAAAAATTGTCGTGGATTACGAAGGCACCGGCATCACCAGCACAATCACCAACCCCAGCGCCCCTTTACAACACTATTACACCAAACCCGGGATTTATACCGCTACATTCACCGTGACAGATAGTACTAATACCGTTTATGTGGTGACTTATACGGTCGTGATTGCAGACCCCCAGCAACAGGATGCGTTATTTACTAATCTCTGGGGCGGAATGAATGATAGCCTCACCCAGGGTAATCTCAATACCGCTTTGCAATACTTAAACATCAGCGCCAAGCAGAAATACCAGCCGGTATTCCAAGCCTTGCTCCCGAATATGAAAGATATCGTCGCCTCTTACGCGCCGATGTTGCGTTCCTCGGTATCCGAGGATATCGGAGAATATGTGGTGGTTCGTAATGTTAATGGGCAAAAGCAATTGTTCTTCATCTACTTCGTACGCGATCCCGACGGCGTTTGGCGCCTCGACGGGATGTAATCCATGCTGAATAGTTTATTCAATCAAAGGACTATGGATATGACCTCTAACAAAACCCTACTTCGGCTTTTTATCCTACTCGGCATATTTATCGTATTACCCATCTGCGCCGATTATCCGCGAGAGTATTCCGCGGAAGCGATTCAAGCGAAGGTGGTTGATGCGAAAACCAAAAAACCCCTGGAAGGGGTGATTGTCACGGCCAATTGGCAATTGGAGTCGGGCAATGTAGGTGGTGTTATCTACGTAGGTCAAATGATGGTGATGGAAACCGTCACCGACAAAGACGGAAAATTTACTTTCCCGGCGTGGGGGCCCAAACCGCTAAAAAAAGGTTTGTTACTAAACCACGATCCCCAGCTCCTGCTCTTTAAGCCGGGTTATCGTTATCTCAGTTTACAGAACACCTTTGAAGACAAAATGTACCTCAAACCCGTACGGCGCTCGGAATGGGATGGAAAGATGATTGAACTCAAGCCTTTTAAGGGGATGATGGAGGAATGGGCAAATCAATTAGGATTTTTAATAACATCACTTCGATTTGTCGAAGATGACTGCAACTGGAAGAAAACGCCGAGGATTATTTTGGCACTTGACGGAGAAAAGGAGCGACTGAGAAAGGCGGGTATTATTCGAACTTTTTACTCAATAAGTTACCTTCCCACAGATGAGAAAAAATGCGGTTCACCGCAGGAATTTTTCAGGGGCTATCAGCCATGAGACTAAGAATCATCTGGTTTTTCGTATTAGTTACAGTTTTTGATACTCGAACATATGCGTACAAGCAGCCAACACATGAAGATATGTCAGAAGCTGCGGCTTTTAAATCGATACTGGTGGATTCTAATTTCCTAGGTACCTTGGGCTTGAAGTTTTCGATTGATGACGAGAGACAGAGATTTACTAATTCAGTAGGGACCCCAAAGACAATCAAATTTCTCATCCGCGATGGCGCCCGTTTCGAAGACGGCGTCAATTGTGGTGATACCCGGTCGGAGAATCATTTCTATGATCCTATTTTTAATAATGGCTTGATCTGGAATACCCAAGTCGTAACGCCATTAATATCATTTCCAATCACGATCACCGGCCAAAAATCTCCGGATTGGGCGCTTGAAGATCAATCCCAGTTCTTTGCTCAGGACTACTCTCTGCGCGATGCGCGGCAATATCTCTATGAAGCATTGACGTTACCCAACCTCGATAGCCGCAACAGAAAATTTGGCCTGACTTTTCAGGCTCTGGGTCAAGTCATCCACCACCTGCAAGACATGGCACAACCGCAGCATGTGCGCAATGACCCCCATTATATTGCCCCTGGGCAAGATTGCAGTCAGATAGTCCAGACACTGGGAGGGTATTTAAAAGAAAACCCGAGCCGCTATGAAAAATATACTGACGCCAATCGTTCCGACATCATTGGGAGCGCGCTTCAAAACAATCCATACGACCCTGTTTATCCGGGTACCGATCCCACAATCTTCAATACCGCCCGCAAATTCTGGGTGACCCAGGAGGGTACCGGCGGCACCGGGTTGGGGATCTCCGAATTTACTAATAACAACTTTGTGTCGGCGGGAACCAACTTCGCCTTGATTAACGGCCAAGCGGCACCAGGTAGCCGCTACCCATTGCCGCAGCCGGGGGCGCCCAACTCTGTACCCGTCTCTCAGCTTTTCGCTCAAAAAGGCCAGCCTGTCCCCGCCAGCATTCAAGCGGCTTGTGGACAAGGAGGGGGCGATTGCGTGATGACCTTTTATTCGACCCGTGTGCGCGATTTTTACACTAACAAATTTGTTGATAATCCCCGTGGATCCACTCTTTCGTTGTTTGACCAGGATCTGAGAGCTAACAATCAAATCGGTTGCTTTAACAAGTACACCGACGGCAAACACATTCGCACGGCGTTGCCGACAGACAATCAATCTACGGAAAGGAGCACCTAGCCATGTTTCAACGCATTGTTTCCCTAGTAGTGTTGCTGTGTTTAGTGTCCTCATTACCGGCATACGCGACACCTTTGACGTACTCGGCAAAAGAAATCCACGGCCAGATCGTGGATACTGAAACCGCACAACCCACTGAAGGGGCGGTAGTCGTAGCGCAATGGATTTTATTCCAGATCGGTTCCGGCCATGGTCCCCGTTTACAGATTCTCGAGACCGTGACCGACAAAGACGGCAATTATGCTTTCCCTGCCTGGGGACCTAAACCGCATCCACCGTTTACGGACTTGGATCGAGAGGACCCACAGATCCTGATCTTTAAGAGCGGCTATGAGCCCCAGACTCTCTATAACAGCGTTGACCGATCTGATTCCATTCGCATCTCGGAGTGGGATGGGAAAGTGGTGAAGTTAACGCGCACGAGACGCAGTCTTGAAGATCAAGCATTCCGGTTGAGCTCATTCTATGGCAGTCTTGAACGCGGGGATTCCAGCAAGGATTGGCACAACTACCCGAGAATGTTGCTAGCACTCTACGCCGAAAAACGTCGACTTCAGTCGCTTGGGCTTAAACCTGGTCACGCTGGAAGTATCCCTAATATCGAAAACTTCAGTGAGTCAGACCGATATTACTTACGAAGGTTTGAAAAATGATAACCCGATTTCTCGGAAAACTCTTCTTTTTAGGGGCGATAGTTTGCACGCCTCTGACTCAATCTGTGTTGGCCTATGAAGTCAGTACACATGAGGACATGTCTGAACAGGCTGCGTTGATGTCTTCTTTAAATGGTTATCTTCCCACGATTGGGCTTAAATCGCTTGATGAAGAACTTACGGATATCAATACGAAACAAAGCATTGTTAAATGGATTCGAAAGGGTGCTAACGACGAAGACGACACTATCTCCACCAACTTCGCCCGTTATCGCAACCATTTCTATGATCCCCAACACGGTGGCGCGGGTTACTCGTATGGGTTGTTTACAGGAGAGCCTTCTCCCGACTGGGCGCTGGAAGATACCCGCGCGTTCGTCACTCAATCGTATTCCCTAAAGGACGCCCGCCAGTATTTTTATGATGCGCTCACGCTGCCCAACAAGGACAACCGTGAGATGTGGATGGCGCGCACGTTCTATACCGTGGGGCACGTCGTCCACCACATTCAGGACATGGCCCAGCCGCAGCATACCCGTAACGATTCCCACGGTGGTTTCTTTCTGGGACCGAAGAGTCGCTATGAAATCTACACTAACGAACATCGCAATGAGTTGTCGTTCTCCGATGCCAACTACAACCAGAACAGCCCCGTCATCTTCGACAAGGCGCGTTCCTTCTGGGACACCGGCGACGGTCGCGGAATGACGGAGTTCTCAAGCCTTAACTTTGTGAGCGCCGGCACCAACTTCGACACCGATAGATACCCAAGCCCAAAACTGATCGAGGCTACACCTCACGCCGAGAACGCCAACGCACTGCTTCAGTCCGCAGGTATCACGCCACCACCCGAATGCCTGCCGCCGAATGCGCCGTGCGTGATGACCTTTTACAGCAGCCAAGTCAAAGATAATTACCGTTCCGCAGCCAGTGCCGAGAACCCCAGAACCTCCACCTCTTCGATCTTCGATCAGGATCTCCAGGCCAACAACCTGAGCCCAGCTTTTTCCTTAAACCGCTTCAACTTCGACGCCGCGCATCAATTCCTGATCCCCCGCGCGGTGGCTTACAGTGCCGGCCTTATTAACTATTTCTTCCGGGGCCGGTTAGACGCGCATTATGTGAATTACTCTCCCCAGGACAAACTCCAAGCCGCGATGTTGATCCGCAATAACGGGGCGTTGCCGCTGACCGGCACTTTCAGCCTTTATTACGATAAAGAAGATGACACACGCGTTTTTCTCGCCAATGTCACCGGCACCCTGCAACCCGCGCCGACAGATGGCTCCAAACCGCAGGAGCTAGTCCTGCAATTTATCCCACCCCCCATTCTGGGCCAGCAAGAAAAACCCTACACAGTGGTATTTAAAGGCACGGACGGGAACGAGGAGTTAGCGACCGGGGTGAAAGTGAAAGGCGTGGTCTTGGCGTTCCAGGGCGCCTCGGGGCTTGAGAACATCGATCCCAAATGGGCCGGGGTGGTTATTGATGCGTCAAAGCTGGTCCATCCCTACGACGGGCCGTTTGTCGGTTCGAGGCGGGTGCGTCCGAATCCCGCCGATGCCAATTATGCCCTGGTGTACCATCCTCTTACGCGGCAGGTTGGTGTGGTCGACTATGCCGCTAATAAAACAGTTCCGGTACAACCGGCGGCGGGCTTATTGTATAACGCGGTTTTGGCCGCAAATTGGTTGGGCCCGCAACAGATCGTTGTAGCCCAATTTTTTACCCGCAGAACGGCAAATTCTTGGCCGTTTTTTCCCACGGCGACGGTCAGTTTCGCCATTTATAATTGGGATTCCGCATCGTCGAAAATCACCTTATCCAGCCGGAGGGACGTACAGATCCAGTTGAACGGCGTATTTCCTTCCGCGGCGATGCAATTGGACTGGGCCGATCCCCCGTGGCCGTTAACCGGAAGTTGGTGGACGATCGACGTGGACCAAAATGGCGAAGCGGTTACGGTCATGGATAAAATGACGATCACTACTCAAGATCCGGTTTATACCTACACGAGCGTGACCAACTGCAACAACCCGGTCGCGACTTCCATCAATGAAGGCCTTCGTCGACAGATCGATTTCTTCCTGCTGCGAATTAAACCCGACGGCACCCTCGCGCTCGGAGACTCCGTTGCCTCCACCGTGGACACAACGACAGCCTGGCGCTATTTTGATCCGCCTCCCCCGCCGCCACAGCCACAGTCAACCTGCGATGGTTCTCTCACAAGGCAGACAGTGGAGCGCACCGTTAAGGGCATAGAATTAGCCCATGCCGATATTACCCCGACCGGCGCTCTCGCCTTCGTCATGCATCAGCTATCCACTGATTTTAATGCTATATCCGCCTTCGATGGTTCGGCCTGGCATGGCGATTCGAGTTTTACCGTCAATGAGAGCTGGACGGCCAATGGCAGGACGATCGCGACCGGGTCGACTAACGACCATAATGCCGCGGACTTTACTTTCCAATCCGATTCAGCCGGATTCTTGGTGGCATCCATTATAGATAGTTCCTATATTATCGATGAGGGCGGAATCGAGATTTATGATGTAGGATACGACGGGAACGATAATCCGTGGGTGCTATGGGTGGATGATCATCGACATGGGAGCGGCACTGACAATGCAGGTGACACACTCGTAGACGATACGACCTTCTATTTCGGGAACGATCAAACCAAGTCTACCGTATTGCAGGCCACGATTTCCTTTGGCGATAAGTTTGGTCCCCCGATCTATCCCGCCGACGTGATCGCCAATCCTTATGGCCCGGGCGCCGTGACCGTGTTCCAGATTTTGGGGCCCCCTCCATTCAGCGTTGCTTCTTGGTACGCGCCCCCGCCGCGCAATTATTTTGTCAACTATATCGATCCGGGCAGGCAGGTTGATTTATTCATGGCCAATCCACAGGAATTCAATCAGGCGGTACAATTTCAGTTTTTGCCGTAGAGCGCATGGATTTGGCCTCAAGGAAATTCTCTAAATATTGTGGGATACGCTCTTCCAGCCAATATCTTGCCGGCCACGGCCAGCGGCCGGTCACGAAACCGACATGTCCGCCGTCGGCATAGAGTTCAAATTGAGTAGACCGAGAAAGTTCAGAGGTGGCGGGGATTGCGCCGGCGGACACAAAGGGATCGTTTTGCGCGTGAATAATAAGCGTATTTACCCGAATGTTTTTTAAATACTGACGTGAGCTGGCGACGGAATAATAATGATCCGCGCTGGTGAAACCGTGCAGCGGGGCGGTGATTTGATCGTCAAACTCACGCAGACAACTTATTGCGGAAAGATTATCTATGCTGATCGGCACGGGTATATTTTTAAATTTGTGCCTCGCGCCGCGTTTCAGGCTTTGTAAAAGTATCCACTGGTAAATCCGCGAGAACCCCCGGTTCAGACGGCTGGCGGCGTGATGCAAAACAAACGGCACCGAGACCGCCACCGCCGCCTGAATCTCAGCTTGGTCGCCGGTTTCCCCGAGCCATTTGAGCAGCACGTTGCCGCCCAAGGAATAGCCGACGATCGCCACGGGCGTATCGGGCTCACGGCTGCGCAAGGTCTGAATGAGAAACGCGAGATCGGCGGTGTCGCCCGAATGGTAGCTGCGTGCCAAGCGATTCGGCTCGCCGCTGCAGCCGCGAAAATGCATGACCACGCCGCGCCAGCCCTGCTGCCGCGCCGCGTGCAATAGGCCCACCACATAGGGCGATCGCGCGGAGCCTTCCAAACCATGCAGGATGACTATGATGGGACCGCGGTTATCCGGCGTCCAGTCCAGGTCGACAAAATCGCCGTCGGGCAGCTCCAGGCGCTCGCGACGCAATGTTATTTTTGGCTGATGCCGGAACAAATGCGGCCACACAGTTTGCAGGTGGGCGCCGCGGCACCACCATGCCGATCGGAAGCCGCTCACTTACTGCAACAACTAGCTCTCAGATTTCGCCCTGCAATTGTTTGACAATGTCCGCGTTTTCCAACGTAGAGATGTCTTGGGTGATCGCCTCGCCACTGGCGATAGAACGCAATAGGCGGCGCATGATCTTGCCCGAACGCGTCTTCGGCAAGTTATCGGCGTAGCGGATATCGTCCGGCTTGGCGATAGGCCCGATCTGGGTCGCCACCCACTCGCGCAGTTCCTGGGTTAGCGCCTTCGCCGCTTCGCCTTTCGGCCGTTCGCCTTTGACGACGACGAAAGCGAATACCGCTTCGCCTTTGACGTCGTCGGGCCGCCCGACGACCGCGGCTTCGGCCACGCGCTTATTTGCAACCAACGCGGATTCGATCTCCATGGTGCCGAGGCGGTGGCCGGAGACTTTCAGCACATCGTCCACGCGTCCCATGATCCAGAAATAACCGTCTTTATCGCGGCGCGCGCTGTCGCCGGTGAGGTAATACTTGCCGCCGAACTTGGGCCAATAGGTGTCGCGGTAGCGTTTGGCATCGCCCCAAATCGTGCGCAACATGAACGGCCACGGCTTTTTAATCACTAAGTAGCCGCCTTGATTGGGCGTAGTAATGCTATTGCCGTGTTCGTCGACCACGTCGGCGGCGATGCCGGGCAGAGGCAGGGTGCAGGAGCCGGGTTTAGTCGGCACCGCCCCGGGCACCGGTGAGATCATATGTGCCCCGGTTTCCGTTTGCCACCAGGTATCGACGATGGGGCAGCGCTCTTTGCCGATGACGCGGTGATACCACATCCAGGCCTCGGGGTTGATCGGCTCGCCGACCGTGCCGAGCAGGCGCAGGGAGGACAGATTATATTTGTTCGGGAAGGTTTCCCCGAGCTTCATCAGGGCGCGGATCGCGGTCGGGGCGGTGTAAAACACGCTGACTTTGTGGCGCTCGCAGATACTCCAAAAGCGGCCGGCGTCCGGCACCGTGGGCGCGCCCTCGTACATTAATAAGGTGGTGCCGACCGCGAGCGGACCGTAGGTGACATAGCTGTGTCCCGTCACCCAGCCGACATCCGCGGTGCACCAGAAGATATCGTCATCGCGGATATCAAACACCCATTTCATGGTGACGATGGTGCCGAGCAGATAGCCGGCGCTGCTATGCTGAACGCCTTTCGGCTTGCCGGTGGAGCCGGAGGTGTAGAGCAGATACAACGGGTGTTCGCTTTCCACCCATACCGGATCGCAGGTATCCGCCATGCCTTTGATGGCATCCTCCCACCAGAAGTCGCGCCCGGCGCGCATGTCGATTTTATTGCCGGCGCGTTTCAGCACAAACACGGTCTCAATACTGGGACAGCCCTTGCTTAGCGCCGTGTCGCAGGTGGCTTTGAGCTCAATGACTCTTCCGCCGCGGGTGCCGCCGTCGGCGGTGATCAGCGCTTTGGCGGTGGCGTCCTCGATGCGGTCTTTGAGCGACTCGACCGAAAAGCCGCCGAATACCACGGAATGAATGGCGCCGATGCGCGCGCACGCGTGCATGGCGATCACGATCTCCGGCACCATCGGCATGTAAATCACCACCCGGTCGCCCTTGGCGATCCCCTTGGCTTTTAGCGCGTTGGCAAACAAACAGACCTGGCGGTGCAGCTCCTTATAAGTGAGGCGGCGGGTGTCGCCGGGTTCTCCTTCGAAAATGATTGCGGTTTTATCGGCTTTTGTCGCCAGATGGCGATCGATGCAATTAAACGAGACGTTTAGCTTGCCGTCGGGAAACCAGGCGAAGTGCGGAGCGTTAGCGCTATCGAGTACCGTATGGAACGGCTGCTGCCATTGCAGCTCGGCTTTTGCCAGTTGCGCCCAGAAGCCGGCATGGTCTTTTTCCGCCTGGCTGCGCAGTTTTTCATACTCCGCTTTGGACTTAATGAAGGCTTGTTTGCTAAAAGCCTCCGGCGGGTCAAACAAACGCTCTTCGGTAAGAACAGATTCAATATTGTCGATTTTTGCGCTCATAAGCCGTCCTTTCAGCCAACATGAATGGCAATAAACTACCGGGATAGCGGCGGGATTACAAGATACGACGCGGACGGGCGAGGCTACTCAGTGTAATCGGCCAGTTTTTCTTTTAAGGACTCGATCGCGAAACTTAAGCCTAAGCCGAGTTTCTTGTTGCATAGATCGAGTAAAGGCAAGATACGCAGGGTAAGCACGGGAAGGTGGGGCTCCAGCGCTGCTATATCGCCGTCTGCCAGCATGTGCAAAGCGGTATCGATGGTCGGTGCTGAGGCGGAAACCGGGGCCGGGATGGGCTTTTCTCCATTGACTGCGCGGCTGCCAGTATCGCCGGTCGCGTCGGGTTGGTTTGATTTGGCCGGCTCTTTTGCCGCATTGGTATGCAAACGGTTGCCGCCGGCGCCTTTAGCCAGCCTTAAATGTTTTTCCGCCTGTGCCAGAAATTTATCTATGGTATCAATCGAATAATCATCCCAAGTAACTACGCCGATACTGATCGTTATCGGTATCCGAACGCCCTCATGTTCAAATATTTCCGCCCTGACCGCGGCGGACAACCGTTCGGCCAACGCCGCCGCTTCAACATGTTGCGCGGAGGGCAAAAGAACGGCGAATTCGGTTCCTCCAAGACGCCCGACCGTATCTTCTTGCCGCATTTTAGCGAGCAGGATTTGGGCGAGTTTAACTAAAATATTATCGGCGGCATGATCGCCGTACTTATCGAAGATTGTTTTCAGGTTATCGATATCGAGCTTAACCAGCGATAAAGGAGAATTGTGGCGTTTAGCGAAGGCAACGTCTTGCTCGCCACGCTGCATAAAAAATCGACGGTTATAGAGTTGGGTTAATGGATCCCGGTTTGCCTCTTCCCCCGCTAACGCGGCAGTCGTCTCTGCCGGTTTGCCCGGGATTTGGTCCGGTTTTAGCTGGGCGCGCGTACAGGCCAATAACTGCACGCCATCGATCGGTTTGATGACAAAATCGGTGGCGCCGCACGCGTAGGCTCGTTGTTTTGCCGGTTCATCTTCCGCGCCGGTAATGACGATGACAGGCATCTCGCGAATGCGCATAATCTCCGAGCTGCGGATGCGGGTTAACAGCGCATGGCCGTCCAGGCGCGGCATCTCCACGTCGGTAATAATCACATCAATCGCTTCATCTCCAAGCAGCGCTTCCCATCCGGCCTCACCATCTTCTGTCTCAATAAGGTCGAATTGAGGGTTGAGGATTCTGCTGATAGCCTTGCGCATGACGCGTGAATCATCAATAACCAAGATTCGAGGTTTTCTATTCAATTCCAGGCTATTTTCGGTCAGCATATAACTTTGCACGCGTGTGATATCCTTTTAAAAATAGTCCACGCTATTCCAATATTCAAAGTGTTCTAAGAATTTATTATGTAAAGCAGGGAATTAGTGAGCAAAATGGCGCCTGATGTACCAAATAATTCCAGCTAAGAGGACAATGCCGATAACCGCGTCAAAGCGGTGGAAATAGACCCCCAGGATATGCCAGTGTTGCCCCAGCTTCATGCCGATCCACGCCAAACTCCAACTCCAAATATAGGAGCCGACAAAGGTGTAAATAAGAAAGCGCCCCATCGCCATGCGGCTGACCCCGGCCGGGAAGGCGATAAAAGTCCGGATGACCGGTAGTAAGCGCCCGATGAAAATCGTAATTTCGCCGTGGTGTTGAAACCAGCGGTCGGCCAAATTGAGATCGCTCCGGGAAATAAGCAGATACTTGCCGTATTTTTCCAGTACCGGGCGGCCGCCATAGGCGCCCAGGTAATAGGCCGGGATAGAGCCGGCTATGCATCCAACCGCGCCGGCCAACGCCACTTTCCATAATTCCATTTCGCCGGTAAATACCAGGTAGCCTGAAAACGGCATAATGACCTCCGATGGCAATGGGATACAGGCGCTTTCTATCGCCATCAATAACACGATGCCGCCATAACCCAGCCGGGAAATGGTAGCGATGACAAAACCGGCGAACAGGAAAAGGAGTTTTTCGGCCAAGGAGGAATTACCAAAAATAGGCCAAGGTCAGCAGGCCGAAGCCGATGCGGTAATAGGCGAATAAAGTGAAGTTGTGCCCGGAGACAAACTTGAGAAACGCCTTAACCACCACCAGGGCGATCACGAATGATACGACAAATCCCACGGCGAACACAGGTATATCCGCGGCGCGTAGCAGGCCGTAGTTCTTGATGATTTCAAAAAAGAAGACAGCGAACATGGTAGGCATGGCAAGATAAAACGAAAACTCGGTCGCCGTGGTGCGCGACAGGCCGGCGAGCAGGCCGCCCATAATGGTGGCACCGGCGCGCGACACGCCGGGGAACAGGGAAAAGGTCTGGGCAATGCCGATCTTCAGGGCATCCACCGGACTCAGGTTCTCGACACTGTCGATACGTACGCCTAACGGCAGACGCTCGATGATCAGGATCAGAATACCGCCGACAATCAGGGCGGCGGCAACAGTCTTGGTGCCAAAGAGGTAGGTCTGAATCTGTTTGTGAAACAAAAGGCCAACGACGGCTGCGGGCAGGAAGGCGAGAAAAAGGTTAAAGGCAAAGCGTTGCTCCTGTTTCTGCTTTAATCCCATGATCAGGCGTCCGACACGCGCGCGGTAGTCCCAGACCACGCCCAGAATCGCACCGAGTTGAATGATCATCTCAAAGACCTTGCCTCTCTCATCGTTGAAGCGGAGAAGCTCACCCACAACGATCAGATGACCGGTGGAGGAAACCGGCAGGAATTCGGTGAGTCCTTCGACGATACCGAGAAGGAGCGCTTTAACAAGAATCAGCAAGTCCATTAATTGGCAAACCGCAAGGGTCGGCCATGGGCGCCGTCACGTATGTGGCCTTGATCAAAAACGACATTGCCGGCGACGACGGTATAAACCGGCCAGCCGTTAAGCGCCCAGCCGTGGTAAGGCGTCCAGCCGGCGCGGGTGAACATATCTTGATCCCGCGCTTCGCGCGTCGCGAGGTCGACCAGGGTCAGGTCGGCATCCCAGCCCTCAGCGATAATCCCCTTGCCAGGGATGCCGTAAGCCCGGGCCGGTCCGCTGCACAACCACTTTTGAATCTCCGCCAAGCTGCATTTCCCCGCTACCATTTGTGTGAGCATCAAGGGCAACAGGGTTTCGACCCCGGGCATGCCCGAGGGGCTGTGGGGATACTCGCTTTTTTTTTCCGCCAGGGTATGCGGTGCGTGGTCGGTAGCGATAAAATCAATAATCCCGTCGTGCAGGCCATGCCACAGCGCAGTGTTGTCTTGCGGCAGGCGAATAGGCGGGTTCATTTGCACGCGGGTGCCTTGTTTCGCATAGTCATCGACGTTCAACAACAAATGGTTGGGGCTGACTTCCGCCGTTACCCAGGGTGGTTTGTCTTTCTCCAATAGCGCCACTTCCTCGCGCGTCGACAGGTGCAGAATATGCAAGCGCCGGCGGTATCGCTTGGATAAGGAAAGAGCGAACTCGCTGGCGAGCAGTGCGCATTCGTTATCACGGATTTCGGAATGCGCCGCCGGATCGGTACGACCGGAGAACAGCAGACTGCGTTGCCGGATGCGGGCTTCGTCCTCGGCATGCACGGCGATAAGCCGTGTGCCCGAAGCAAAGATGCGCTCCAGGTCCTCGGATTTATCCACCAGCAGGCTGCCGGTGCTTGCGCCCATGAACACTTTAATGCCGCACACCGGCGCCGCCGTGTTAATCGCTTCCAGATTATCCGGCGTGGCGCCGATAAAAAATCCATAATTAGCGACGCATTTTTGCGCCGCACGCGCAAGCTTGTCGTCCAACGCCGATTGGCTGATGGTAGGCGGGTTAGTATTGGGCATTTCCAGAAAGCTGGTCACCCCGCCTTTGACCGCCGCGCGCGAACCCGACCCCAGGTCTTCTTTATGCTCCTGACCTGGTTCGCGAAAATGCACTTGCGCATCGATGACGCCGGGCAATAACAGCTTGCCTTGCGCATCGATGGCTTCAACTGCCTCGATGTCCAAGCTGCCGGCGATGCGCGTAATCAGCCCGGATTCGCAGGCGATATCGCCTGCGAAGATGGAGCCGTCGGGGTGCGCAATGCGGGCGTTGCGGATTAAGAGACTGTGCAAACCGGGCTCCGAAGCGGAGAACCGCAGTCGTCAAAAATCGATGCTGAAATGGCGCCTAAGGCTATCAACTCATCTGCTTTTCACGGATTTCATCCAAAGTTTTGCAATCGATGCATAAGGTCGCTGTCGGCCGCGCTTCCAGGCGTTGCACGCCGATCTCGACGCCGCAGCTTTCGCAGTAACCGTAGTCTTCCGAGTCGATGCGCCCGATGGCTTCGTCGATTTTCTTAATCAGCTTGCGTTCCCGCTCACGATTGCGCAGTTCCAAGGACATATCGGTTTCCTGGCTGGCGCGGTCATTGGGATCAGGATGATTCGCGGTCTCATCCTGCATATTGTGCATCGTGCGCGAGACTTCTTCCGCCAGCTCTTGTTTCCAGGCGAGCAACACCGCCCGGAAATGCTCAAGTTGTTTTTTGCTCATGTATTTCTCGCCCTTTTTTTCGCTATAGGGCTTAATCCCGTGCAACAGGATGGTAGGGGATTCTTTCTTCTTACTGGCTGGCATGCGTTGACTCCTGACAATAATTCACAATCTTTACTTTAAGTAGCGGAAAAATTAAGCGCGAATCTATACCAGAAAGGTGACCAAGGTGCAAGAAACCTAAAAGAGCCGCTAAATATCGAGGGATGACGCGGAAATTCGCCTCGAAAGTACGGCCAGGGTTATAGACAAGAGTCTGTTTGCAGCTGTTCCAGCTTAAGCGTGGTCGTCCATGGCCGCGTAAAGATCCATCTTAATAATCGGATTTTGCTACGGTGAAACCGGTTACCGTCAAAAGCCGAAGCTGATACTAAGCCCGACGCTCTTGCCGGTTCCGCCTACTTTCACTATCTCGCCAGTAGAATCGTTGGTGGTGGAATACAGACGCTTCACTTCTGTATAGATGCCGACGTTCTTTATTCGAAATTCGATGCCGGCCATTGCCTGATAGGCAAAACCACTGGATCTTCCGGTCGCGCCGCCCGAAAAGTCGGTAGAAAAGTCGGCAATGGCATCGCCGACGCCAGCGCCAACATAAGGATAGAAGAAATTGGCAATCTCAAAATATCGCTTTAAATCGACCATAAATACCAGCACATCCATTTTTGTTTCCGCTATCGTGCCGGCATCGATCTTATTCGAAAACCGATACAATTCACCTCCAAGCGCAAAGCCGTTTCGAAAGCGCCACTCCAGCTCAACGCCGGCAACGCCAGTAGATTTAGAATCGAACTGGCTTGACGACCCTAAGAGCAATTGCGATTGCTCCGACATACTATAGTTTCCACCTTTCAAAATCAGCGCTAAGGCCGACTCTGAGTCCGTAGTGCGCGATCTCCGGGCGCTCGCTTCTGGCGCTGTCGATCCGGCTTCCGCAAGCTGAATTTGATCGATCGCTTTACGGCCAACAATGGGGTCTACTACGTCAAGCTCCGCTCTTACCGGATAGACTCCGATTAGAGCCCTCTGCGAAATAAAATAGGTCTGCCCAGGCTCGCATTGTAAGCGTAGTATCGCGATTATCTTATCGCCTGAAATCAGATAGTGCATCCCGGGAGCGACCGTCGCCAGCAGAAATGTACGCGGGCGGGTTTCGCCAATTCTGCGGCCATCCAGCATCACTGGAACCGTGGCTTCTGCTGCCGGATCCTCACTACGAAATATATAGATCAGGGCTTGGCCGGGCGGCGGCGAAGCCTGCTTGGCTTGCTTATCCTCCTTGGGGTTGGCGAGGGTGACTTCGGCGTGTGCGCTCAATAAAAACGTATTCAGAACAAAAACGATCAACGACAGCAACAGTACCTTATGGTGATTCTTTGTGGTCACCTCATCCTCCCATGTTTGACGGCAAGTCCGGCCAGCGGAGTTGTAGTGCGATCACGCCATGACGATCACGCCATGGTATGGCGCGAGAATCTACACGGCGGGTGGCGACCGGTCAACAGGAGCTTCCTTATTAATTTTGAACCTGGAGTGAACCGCCGGGCTATAGGCAGGAACTTCCCTATCAGCCCATGGTTCCATTAGCTGTGTGGCTTGAAATTGCTAAGTGGCATCCAGCGCGCTGGTATTGTTAAACAAGGACGAGGGGGGAGTTTGATATTTCCCTAGGCGCGTGATCGCTTCTTTAAGCTTGACTATATCGATGGGCTTAATAACCACATCATTGACGCCGTGAGCATGAAAACGTTGTTTTTCCTGTTCGGATAAGCCGGCGGTAAGGACGATGATTGGAATTTGCCCGCGGTTATCCGGGAGCGCGCGGATTGCCGCGACCGCCGCTAACCCATCCATGCGCGGCATATGTAAATCCATCAAGATGAGATCATAGTGCGTTTTGCGCACGGCCGAGACCGCTTCCTCGCCATCGGTTGCGACCTCCGTAATACACCCAAATTTTGTCAAAATATATTGCATGATTTCACGGTTAACTATGCTGTCTTCCGCCAACAAAACCCGGAAAGATTGTTTTCTGTTCTCGTTAAATATGGCAAGCTGCCCCCACGCGACGAAAAAGAACGGCATGTTGTCCGGTGTCCATAAGACAACATGGCCTTTTTGGCCCAGCATAATTCCATCGAGAGAGATATTTCCCTGCATCACATAACTGACGAGCAGCGTGGCGAATACCACGCTTAGACCGGCGATTAACACCCCATAAAACGCGTATTTCGTCGCTTTGGCCCTAAGGAATAACAGCTCGTTGCTTAAATTATTGTTTAAACGCATATACTTTGGCCCTATTTGCAATTTCTGCACCACAATCCATCTTTACTGGCCGTTGTCTGAATGATGCGCACCTGGCGGCGCCTCAAGTTTGCTGATTGCTCTCGATATTGTCGGCGGTTGCACGGGTGCTTTTCGTCTAAAAACGCCGCTGGTCTTGATTTTTAAGCCCCCAGGGTCTCCTGGCACAGGCCTTGCTCCTTGTTGTAGTAACTGATGGTTCTTTCAAGGAGATGCGCCATGAAACAGATTTATAAATTTATTTCGTCGGCATCAAAAGTTAGGGCGCTGATTGCCCAGGCCGAAGCCGCCGCTATTCACGATCCGTCTATGGCAGAGGTGGCCGGATTAGTTTACGTCGGTGATATTTATTCTTTACGGAAAGAGGTCACGGTCGGTAAAGACGATGGCTGGGGTAAGCGCCGCTATGTAGGCAGCTTCGGCGTGCCGGGATTGTAAAAGTTTTTAGCTATCAGGATGCTGAGAAAGTCACTCCCTGGCCCCCTATGACGTACGGTGGTTGCGAAATGTGCAGTTAGTACCGCAACAATATAGCGTGGGAAATCAGCTAAAAGCCATCTCAAAAATACATTCGTAGAGTGGGTTAGTCCGTCAGGGCGTAACCCACCAGACACGGCCGAAGGTGGGCTGCGCCCACCCTACCTCTTCTCATATCTACATCGCAGTTTGGATTTATTTTGGTCTAGCGAAATAAATTCGTTAGAATAAGGCGATCTAACGCAACGATAACTCAAGTGGAAATTTTTAAATCCTTTACTATCGAAGCGGCGCACCGGCTGCCGAATCTTCCGGCCGAACATAAATGCAGCCGCCTGCACGGGCACTCTTTCCGCATCGAGATTCATATTTCCGGCCCGGTGCAGGCGAGAGAAGGATGGGTGCAGGATTTCGCCGACCTTAGCCGCGCATTCCAGCCTTTATACGAACAACTCGATCACCATTATTTGAATGAGGTCGAGGGGCTGGAAAATCCCACCAGCGAAAATCTCGCGCGCTGGGTGTGGCAACGCTTAAAGCCGGTGTTGCCTGGGCTTAGTAAAGTTGTTATTCGCGAAACCTGTACTGCCGGCTGCGTTTATAGGGGAGAGGAGTAAGTTGCGAACCGGCCGTTAACGCTCACACTCTTCAATGATTTCCGGCTCTACCCTGGTTTCGGCAACCCAGGTTTGTATCGCCGGTAATGCTAACAAAGTTTTCACATAGGCGGCACTTATGCTGTCCAATGATACGTCGTAGGTAGTGAAACGCAGCGCCACCGGCGCAAGCATCGCATCCGCGATACTGAATCTGCCGAACAAAAAATCGCCCCCGCCCCCGTCCGCAAAACGCTGCCGGCAGTCGTTCCAAATCGCGGTAATACGGTCAATCTCTTCTTGAACTCCCGGCCCCCCTGCCTTTGCCCGGCAGGAATTTGCGACAATTCATGCTCATGTGATGACGCAGGTTAGGGAAACCGGCGTGCATTTCCGTGCTGATAGAGCGGGAGAGGGCGCGTTCCGTTTGATCCAACGGCCACAAATGACGATCAGGAAATTTTTCCGCCAGGTATTCGCAAATGGCGAGCGACTCCCATACGGTTACGTCGCCGTCTTTTAAAATCGGCACTTTGCCGTTAGCAGAATATTTCAATATTTCTTGTTTCGAGGTCGGTGTGTAAAGCAGGATTTTGATTTCGGCGAAAGGTATTTCCGCCTGGTGCAACAACAGCCAGGGCCGCAACGACCAGGAGGAATAATTTTTATTGCCGATAATGAGAGTCAGGCCGTCCATAATGCAATTTCTAATGTTTCTCCGGCTGCTCCGCGATCTCGCGTAATCCCTTTTCGATTTGTTCCAACTCTTCCAGCGGTTTATTGGCGCTGATTCCCATTTCGGTGAATTTGCGCGCGCCGGGCAACACCTTGGCGTCGAACGAACCGACCGCTTTGTTGTAGCACGCGACGCTGCTGTCGAGACTGCGGCCAAGCTTCGCCAGATGTTCGGTAAAGGTGGCGAGCCGTGCATACAGTTCTTCGCCCGCCTCGCGCACCTGGACTGCATTGGCGGCGAGTGTTTGCTGGCGCCACCCGTAGGCCACGGCGCGCAGCAGTGCGACGAAACTGGTCGGTGTCGCCAGGATCACCTTTTGGCGCAAGGCGTCTTCGAGCAAATCGTGGTCGATGTCGAGCGCCGCGCTGAGGAACTGGTCGCCGGGGATGAACAGCACGACAAAATCGGGCGCATTTTTGAATTGGTTCCAATAAGCCTTGCCGGCGAGTTCGCGCACCCGCTCCCGCACCTTGCGCGCATGATGTTGCAAGTGTTGCGCACGGGTGAGATCGTCGCTCGCTTCGGTCGCGCTAAGATACGCATCCAGCGGGGTTTTAACATCCACCACGATTTCGCGCCCGTCCGGCATCCGTACCACCATATCCGGGCGCAGCGCGCCGTCGCCCGCGCCGATTTGTTCCTGAGAAAAGAAATCGCAGTATTCCACCATGCCGGCGAGTTCGGCCAGCCGTTTGAGCGTCATCTCGCCCCATTGACCGCGCACTTCCGGCCGGCGCAAGGCCTGCACTAAATTGCGCGTCTCGCCCTGGAGCAATTGCTGCGTCTGGGTCATGGTTTCCAGATGTTTGGTTAGCGCGCCATAGGCCTCCTGTCGCTCCTTTTCCATTTGCCGGATCTGGTGTTCAGTTTTCTCCAACGCCTCTTTAATAGGCTTGACCAGATTTTCCATCGCCTTTTCTTTTTGCTCTAAATCGCCTTTCGCCTGGGTGTGGAAGTGTTTCAAGGTTTCTTGCGCGAGCTGCAGGAACGTCTGGTTGTTGTACTTTAGCGCTTGGTTCGAGAGCAGGGCGAAGGTCTTTTCCAGGCCTGACAGGGATTCGCGTTCGAGATTAAGCGTGGTTTCGAGCGCGGTGATTTTATTTTGACTGCGCAGGTGCGCGATCAGCCAACCGACAGCGGCGCCAAGAATGGCGGTAATGAGGATTATCAAGACCTCTGTCATTTCCGTGTCTGCGCCTCCAGCAAATCGAGGATTTCCAGCGGCGTGCGTACCACGCCATCCGCGCCCCATGCCTCCGGTTTGTCCTCGGCGCGCAGATAACCATACAGCGCCACCAGGGTTTTCATGCCGGCGCGTTTCCCAGCTTCGATATCGCGCCCGGCGTCGCCGACAAACAGGCACTGCTCCACGCTGCTGCCGGTTTGCTGGCAAGCGTATAACACCGGTTCCGGATGCGGCTTGCTGTTCTTGGTGCTGTCGCCACTGACCACGCAGACCGCGAGCTCGGCCAGCCCCAGTTCCGTTACCAGGCAATCAGTGAGGAACGCGGGCTTGTTGGTAACAATACCCCAATTTATGTTTCTTTTCTTTAGCCCCTCCAGCAATGCGGGAACCCCGGGGAAAAGCCTGGTTAGCCGGCAAAGATTATCGGCATAAAGTTTTAGAAACCGGGCGCGCAAGCGCTCGAATTCGCCGTCCGCAGGCGTCAGGCCGAAGCCGAGCTTGATCAGGCCACGGGCGCCATGAGAGGCCTCGGCGCGGATTAGTTCATGCGCGATGGGTTGGCGCCCTTCTTCTTGCAACAACGTATTTAGCGCGAAGCCCAGATCCGGCGCGGTGTCGGCCAGGGTGCCGTCGAGATCAAACAGGATGGTGCGGATGTTCAACACTTAGCGTGCGTGCACCGCATACGCGAAGTAATTCACGTCGACGCCGGCGCCGAGCGAGTAATGGCGGGTCAGCGGGTTGTAATGCATGCCGGTAAGCTCACGGATAGTCAGGCCGGCGTGCCGCGCCCAGCGCTCCAATTCCGAAGGCTTGATGAACTTCATATAGTCATGGGTGCCGCGCGGCAACAAATGCAGGACATATTCCGCGCCGACAATGGCGAATAACCACGATTTTGGATTGCGGTTAATAGTGGAGAAAAATACCTGCCCGCCGGGTTTTAGCAATCGGCTGCACGCGTTGACGGTCGAGGCGGGATCGGGCACGTGCTCCAGCATCTCCAGGCAGGTCACGACATCGAACGCGCCGGGGCGTTGCTGCGCCAGGTCCTCCGCCGAGATTTGTTGGTAGTCCACCTGGCGGCCGCTTTCTTTCAGATGCAATTTAGCCACCGCCAGCGGCGCCTGGCCAAGATCAATACCGGTAACCTCGGCGCCGAGAGCCGCCATCGCCTCGGCCAGAATGCCGCCGCCGCAACCGACATCCAGCACCCGCTTGCCATTCAGATTGGCGCGCTGGTCAATGAATTTAAGCCGCAGCGGATTGATGTCGTGCAACGGTTTGAATTCGCTGGTGGGGTCCCACCAGCGTGCCGCTAACGCTTCAAACTTGGCGATTTCTTCCGGATCAATGTTTTGTTTAGGCGCGGGCATTTACTTTATTTTAAAGGAAATTAGGTATCCTTGAATACAGAGCATTCCCACCTTACAACCTACGCTCAAGTCGGTGACAGCGGAAAAATTCAGCATTACGCCGTTATTTCAATAAGTTGCGAATCGTAGTTAGTTCAGCGTCCGGACACTACTGGGAGTAAATATTAGGTGAATTAGAAAGAACTCATGTTTCCGCCGTTGTGGAACAGTACTTGCAGAGATAGGGGAGGTCTAAAAAGCGCATAGCGCTACAGGGTGGGAACAATGAACAGTTTAAGAGTGCGGGTGGGTAATTTTCTGCTGGTTTTATCGATTGGCTTTCTCGTGGTTGCATGTGGAGAAGAAGAAAGGAAGCTGACCAATCAAGAGATTTTCCTGTATCAAGAACCGGATCGAGACCAGAAGATAATCGAGCAGGCGAAGAAAGAGGGCGTGGTTTCCATTTATACCTCCATGACCCTCAAAGACTGGGAGGAAATCGCCCAGGCCTTCGAGAAGAAATACGGCATTAAAACGAAGGTATGGCGCGCCGGTGCACACAAGATCGTGCAACGGGCGACGATCGAGGCCAAGGCCGAGCGTTACGATGTGGACGTGATCGAGACGCTTGGGCCGGACATAGAGAAGGCGTACCGAGAAAAGCTCCTGGCCGAATTTTACAGCCCCGAAATCAAGAACATCCCGCCGCAGGCCTTGCCTAAGCACCGCCATTACGTTATGGACCGCTTTAACTTATTCGTCATGGGCTATAACACCGGGCAGGTGAAACCGGAGGAGGTGCCACAGTCCTATGAGGATTTACTAAAGCCCAAGTGGCGCAACAAGCTCGGGATGGAGCGCACCGACGTTGACTGGTTCGCGTCGGTAGTCAAAGGCATGGGCGAGGAAAAAGGGCTGAACTTCTTCAAAAAGCTGGCGGCGCAAAAGCCGAAGATGTTGGAAGGCCATACTCTGGTGGCCCAGGTCACTGCCTCCGGCGAGGTGACGATCGCGCTGAACGCCTTTAGCCAAGGCGTTGAACAGCTCAAGAAGAAAGGCGCCACGACTGAGTGGAAGACATTGCCGCCGGTCATCGCTGGCGCCAATGGCCTAGGGGTGGCCAAGAACGCCCCACATCCCTATGCAGCATTGCTGCTCGCTGATTTTCTGTTATCCAAGGAAGGGCAGGAATTGCTGAGAGCAAACGATCGAGTGCCTACCAACCGGCTGGTCGATAGCCCGTTGACCGGTCTCAGCTATGATATTGTGGATCCGGCCCTCGTCTTGGACGAGTGGGACAAATGGAGCGACCTCTGGTCCAGTCTGTTCTTAGGCGGCAAGAAAGTCACTAAGGAAGAGTAACGCCTGGGGCATTGTGTTCTGATTGGAATAAATTTTCTAATCAGAAGTTTTTCTCTTGGCCGGTATTTCCGCTTGGATTTTATCACGCCAGTCCGCAAGACGTAGGGTGGGTTAGCGGCGCAGCCGCGTAACCCACCATCGGCTGCATCCGGTGGGTTACGCCCTGACGGGCTAACCCACCCTACAAATACCTGAAGTGTATTTTTTAGATGGCTTCCAATCACAGTTTCTTCTCCTTGGCCAGCATCTTGGCGGCTTGGATTTTATCACGCCAGGCGGCGGCTTTAGCGAGGACCGCTTGTTCATCCAACGTCATCAGGCGGCGGTTGTGCAGCAAGCGCTTGCCCGCGACCCAGACATCCGTCACCTGCTCGCGGGTGGCGCTATAAACGATCTGAGACAACGGATTGTAGACCGGCTGTGTGGCGGTGAAAGACAAATCAATGGCCGTAAGGTCAGCAGATTTGCCGGGTTTAAGAGAGCCTATATACTCCTCCAACCCCAGCGCCTTGGCGCCATTGAGCGTGGCGCTGGTTAGCGCCGCATGCGCGGGGAGGGCGGTGGCGTCGCCGCTGACGCCTTTGGCCAGCAGCGCGGCGGTGCGCATTTCACCCAGCATATCGAGATCATTGTTGCTCGCCGCGCCATCGGTGCCGAGGGCGACGTTGATCCCCGCCTTTAGCAACGCCGCCGCCGGACACAGGCCGCTCGCGAGTTTGAGATTCGATTCCGGGCAATGTAGTACTTGCACTCCGGTCTCCGCCAGGGTTTTAATCTCTTCGGGCAAGAGCTGCGTCATGTGCACCGCAAGCAGGCGCGGCGTCAGTAATTGCAGGCGCTTGAGCCGTTCCAACGGGCGCACGCCGCTGCGCGCAACGGCCTCCGTCACTTCATCCGCGGTTTCGTGCACGTGCATGTGGATCGGAATATCCAGCTCGTCGGCCAAGGTGCGGATGCGCTCAAGCGGCGCGTCCGAGACTGTATACGGCGCGTGCGGCGCAAACGCAGTGGTAATGAGATCGTAGCTGCGCAAATCATCGTGCAGCTTCAAGCCTTTGCTTAAATATTCATCCGCGGTCTTTGCCCACGCGCTCGGGAATTCCAGCACGATTAAACCAATGCACGCGCGGATGCCGGCGTCTTTAACGACGCGCGCCGTTTCTTCCGGGAAGAAATACATATCGTTAAAACAGGTGATGCCGCCGCGCAGCATCTCGGCCACGCTCAAGGCGGTGCCGTCGCGCACGAATTGCGCGCTGACCCACTGCGCTTCCGCCGGCCAGATATGATTGTTTAACCATTCCATCAGCGGCAGATCGTCCGCGAGCCCGCGAAACAGGCTCATGGCGGCATGGGTGTGCGCGTTGACCAGGCCCGGGATCACGGCATGGGTCGGTAAATCCACCACCGTTTGCGCTTCATAGTTGGAAGCTTTTTCCATCGGGAAAATGGCGAGAATAGCGCCGTCTTTTACCGCCAGGGCGTGGTGTTCCAACACCGTGCCCGCAGGCTCCACCGGAATAATCCAACGCGCCTTAATTAAGGTATCAATTTTTTGTTTCATCGTGCTCAGTATACGAATATTCTGTTCGATAAGTCACTTTTTCTGGCTAATTTAGGAATGGATACCTCGTGATTTAATTTTTTTATGAAATATATATCGTTGTATAGGTTAAACTAAAGTGGGTTGTAATTCGTTAGGCACCGATAGTTATGCAGCTCTATCAGGCAACATCAATAGCCGATTTTGGGGACTACAATCGGTCTGTCAAAGACATTCGAGCGGTGAAGCTGTACTACTGGTATCGTGGTCGAAACGCATGGCGGCAAGTTTGGGCAAAGCACTATTTTTTTGAAGAATGCATGCATACTGGTATCGAGAGCGCAAAACACTTTGAGAGAGGAATCTGTTAAGGTTATTGAAAAAGCAAGATTCCTCACCGCCTAACGGCGGTTCGGAATGACAGCAATAGTATTTGTAGGGTGGGTTAGCCCGTCAGGGCGTAACCCACCGGACACGGCCGAGAGTGGGTTACGCGGCTGCGCCGCTAACCCACCCTCGTCTTAGCGAATAACAGGCGGAGTGCCTTAGCACATGGTCTGCTGCCGGGTGTATTGCCCCAGCGGCACCACGGGAACGCTGCCCGCGACCTCCTGCTTGATGTTGTCCGTCCCGTAGTCCAATCTCAGCCGGAAACCGAACTGGTCGAAAAAGCGCGGAAACATCTCGCCCCCGCGCGTGCCGACGGCGTACAAACTGTTGTCCTTGGCGTCGTACTCCAGCACGATCGCGGCCAACGGCTGCGGCGCCGGCCCCGACAAGACTTCCGCTCCCTGCGCCGGGTCGTAGACGCTGTTCTCCGAGCAGCAGTAAATCACCCCGGCGCGTTTCATCATGCCTTTTTCCTTGGAATAAATATTCACCGGCTGGCTGCGGTAATTAATAAAGCTGGCGGTGCGCGCCGGGTACGACATCTTATGGGCGCAGATCGCGGAGAAGGCGACGATGGAATGTCCCGGCCCCACGCCTCCTTCCCAGCGATAGCGTTTGCCGTCCGCGGCCCGCAGCTCGCGCTGCGCCGCCGGTTTGCCCAGATTCAGCAAAAAACACGGGGTGCAGACATAAGGATAATGAAAAATATAATTCTCCCCGACCGCCAGGCGCGCGGGCGCAAGCGGCCGCCCGGCGTCATCCATCAGTTGCGCGCGCCGATAGCGCCGCACCGGTCCGGATTGAGCCCAGGCTGCAGGGCAGCTTGCCGCGGCGGCGACGGAAGCGCATAGCTTAATAAAACGTCTGCGGTCCAAGCCGGGGTTATCGCTCACGCCTATCTCCTTTTGCCGACGATGCGCATGACTTTATAATAGTGAAGAAAATCCGTCCAGGATAAAATGCCTGACTCGCCGGCGGCATTACGGCTCCACGTTGATCTCCAATGTTTCGTTGCGCTCTTTCTGCTTTTCAAAAAGCGCTGAGAGCGCCATGCCGACTTTAAGATGGGAACGGTCCGGGATTCCGTCAATATCGGTGGTGTTGGAAATTCTCAGAGGAACTCGCTCTCCAGTGTCGGCGACCACCGTCAGGAACCTCCCTTCCTCCTCGATCTTCACAATCGTGCCGTGTATCCGCCTTTCGGCAACATACGCGGCCTTCTCGGGTCCCTCACCGCGCAATTCTCGGTAAATCGTGGTCGCGGTAACAGGCAGATGAACTTCCCGGTCCCAGTTTTTATATTCGTTCATATGAAATTCTTTTTTAATGGCGTCGAGCGTCATCCCCTTGTCCATCCAGGTACGGACTCTCTGGCGCGCAAGCAGAAGGTAGTCCACCATGATCTGGAGATCCTTCCCCTCGCCGATGGGTCCGTGGCTGGTAACAACAACCTTAGGTTTCAAGCGGATCAGCGCTTCGAGTTGTTTGAGCATGCCCCGCGTGGTTCCGTGGCTGTAGTCGGGCCGTAGATCGGGGTGGCGCTCTTTGTAGGCGGCAAACCCGCCGTGGAGCACGCCGCTCTGAGGCAGCCACACCGCAATATCACCGGGGTTGTAAGAATCATCGACGTAAATCAGCTCGATAATCTTGCCCCCTAAACGGAGCGTCATGTGGTCGGTGAAGCTCATGACCGCATCCAGGGGATGGAAATCTTTGAGGGCCTCCTGTCGCTCGGGGAAGCGCTTGCGCCAGGCCTTAACCAGATGCGGTTTCATCTCAGCCAGGTCCTTCATCACTCTCTGATGCACGATGACGAGAGCCGGCGGGGAGAAGAGTGGTGTCCCGCCGATATGATCCCCATGATTCTGGGTGATGACCACATAGCGCACCGGTTGCGAGCTAATCGCCTGGATGTACTTGAGAATATTTCTGGTTTCGGGCTGATTGTTGCCGGTATCGACCACGACCACACCCTGCGAGGTGACGACGACCATCGCGTTGGCATCGTTGCTCTTGCCGACATACACGTAGACGTCGTCGGCAACCTTGTTAAATTCAGGTTTGTCGCCGGTGACGGCGTCGAGGCGAGGCGGCAGGATTAAAACTACAGTAAGGTTCAGAACAAACAGAAACGATTTCTTCATCGGCACACTTCTCCCTGCAAGGGACATGGCCATGTCCGGCGGCGACTTCCGGGAGAGCCTCGGCAGTCATCGTACGTCTATACATGCTCGCTCAGGTCCTTGCCCCTGTCGAGACCTCGGGCGAGCTTACGCCATCCCGGCATGCCAAACGAGATCCTCCGGGCGGCTCCATGCCTTCATACGGCCATTCGCGCAGGCTTCCGAGGACGAGACCCGGTGGGCCAGAGCGCCGCGGCCGCGCGAGAGGAAGGGAATGCCATGCGGGTTCTGGACGGCTGCTCGGCGTGCTGGTAGTAGCGTTCTCCGGGGGCACTTGCAACGAGTCCTTGCCTGGAGTAGCGTACCCCGCCCGATGAGGCCCCTCAGCAGGCGACAGTTTCTGAAGCTCACGGCCGGAGCGGCCGCGGTGCCGCTCGCGTCGGCGGCGCAGCGCCTCGCTCCCACCCACGTGCTCACGACGCTCGAGCAGACCATCGTGAAGGGTGCGCTGCTCGGGTCGGGCACGAACGGCTCGTACTATCGGCTGACCTACGGGCCGGGTGAACCGTACATCGTGCGCGACGAGCTGGCGCCGCCCAGCTTCGCCTCGTTCCGCTGCTTGGCCTCGTTCGTACACTTTACGGATATCCACTTGACCGACGCGCAGTCGCCGGGGCGGGTCGAATTCCTCGACCGGTTCGCGGACATGTCCTGCGACGCGTTCCCGTTGTCCTCCGCGCAGCGGCCGCAGGAAGCGATGTCCCTGCAGGTCCTGGAAGCCATGGTGCGCCAGGTGCGGAGGCTCCACCGGGGGCCGGCGTCGGGCAAGCGGTTCCAGTTCGTCATCTGCACGGGCGACAACGTCGACAACGAGCAGTTCAACGAGGTTCGGTGGTTCGTCGACTTGATGGACGGCGGGAAGACAGTCACGCCGAACAGTGGAGACCTCTCTCGATACCAGGGTGTGCAGGCGGCGGACTGGGGCGACCCGGAGTACTGGCACCCGGACGCCGTGAGCGACAAGTACAAGACCCAGTACGGCTTCCCGAACTACCCCGGCCTACTTAAAGACGCCGTCCGGCCCTTCACCGCGACCGGCGTCGGGATGCCGTGGTGGCAGACGTTCGGCAACCACGACGGACTGATGCAGGGGACGGCACCGCGGAACGAGGCCTTCAACGCGATCACTATGGGTGGGCTGAAGTTCGACGCGCCCCCGCCGGGGATCGACCCGTGCAACCCATTCGACGGGCTCGGCACGCACTGGCTCCCCACTCGCCCGGTGACCGCCGATCCGAAGCGGCGGATCATCCGGCGGAACGAGTACATCGCCGAGATGTTCAACACCACGGGACTGCCGGTCGGCCACGGCTTCGGACCGGCGAACCAAGGGCCGGATGAGATCGCGTACTACGTCCGGGACCAGCTGTCGCCGTTCAGGTTCGTCTCGCTCGATACGGTGAATCCGGGGGGCCATTCGGATGGGAGCATCGGGGCGAAGCAGTTCGGCTGGCTCCAGGACCGGCTGATCGAGGTCCACGGCTCCTACTACGCCGAGAATGGCTCCATCGTGACAACGGGCAACCGCGACCGCCTGGTCGTGCTCTTCTCCCACCACGGACTGCGCAGCCTGACCAATCCAATCCAGGCGCCCAACCCCAACGACCCGCAGTCGAACGACCTGCCGCGCGTACTGGCCGATCGGGTTGAGGTGTTGCTCCATCGCTTTCCGAACGTGATCGCGTGGGTGAACGGGCACACCCACGACAACGTAATCACGCCCCGGCCCGACCCGGCGGGGAGGACGGCGGGGTTCTGGGACATCGGCACGGCCGCCCACGTCGACTGGATCTGCCAGTGCCGGACGGTCGAGGTGTGCTTGCGGACGGACGGGACGCTTTCGATCTTTTGCACCATGGTTAACCATGCCGCGCCGGCGGATCCCTCGGGTGCGTTGGGTGTGCTCCGGCTGGCGTCGATCCACCGAGAGCTCGCGGCGAACGACTTCCAGTACGGGTTCGGGAGTAAGGGTCCGGGCGCACCGGAGGACCGGAACGTGGAGCTTCTGCTCCCTGCCCCGAGCTGGCTTCTCGGCTGAGGTCGAGGCGCCACCCGATCCTGGTCAGACCGCGATAAGCCGGCAGGCCACAGTTATTTAGATAACCCGGCTATTTCCGCCATCCACGGGAACTTGAGACGTGCGCGGATCGCCGAGTTTCCTTGGCCAACCGGGCGATTCGGGCTTTGAGGTTTTCAGGCAGCTTAAGTGTAGTCGTGGCGCTCATGGAGCATATCGCATCATGCAGGTAACACTATAGTAGCACCCATCGACTGCTTCGACAATTCCGCCTCACCCGCTCATTTGAGCGGGCGCAACGATTGCCGGTAGACCATCAAGTTGGTCATCGCCGTAATGCTCTCCAGTTTGTGATGGGAACCCGATACCTCATGCAAGCAGTGCTTTCGTCTGAATAGGCAATTGCCGGATGCGCTTGCCGGTCGCGGCGAAGATGGCATTCGCGACCGCGGGCGCGATCGGAGGCACCCCCGGTTCGCCCACGCCGCTCGGTGGTTCGGTGCTCGGCAGCAAGTGTACCTCAATGACCGGCATCTCATTCATGCGCAGCATGGGATAGCTATCGAAGTTGCGTTGTTGCACGCGGCCTTTGTCTATAGTAATGGCGCCTTTAAGAGCGGCGGTCAAACCATAGACGATGCAGCTTTGCATCTGCGCTTGCACCGTGTTTGGGTTCACCACCATGCCGCAATCGATTGCGCAGGTGACTTTGTGCACGCGGACATTACCGTCTTTGGCCACCGAGACTTCCGCGACCTCGGCGACATAACTGCCGAAAGATTTATGCACGGCGATGCCGTGCGCATGGCCTTGCGGCAACGGACTGCCCCAGCCGGCCTTGCTCGCCGCCAATTCCAGGACTCCTTTTTCACGCGGTGATTTTTCCAACAACTGGCGCCGGAATTCAAACGGGTCCTTTTTTCCGGCGGCCGCCAATTCATCCAGGAAACTCTCGACCACAAACGCGGTATGCGAGCTGCCGACCGAGCGCCAGAATCCCACCGGCACGCCGGTTTCCTTCATTACGTAATCAACATGGACATTGGGAATCCCGTAGGGAAGCTCCGCGGCGCCTTCGACCGAGGTCGGATCGATCCCATTTTTCACCATCTGCGGGATCGCACGTGACATGATCGAGGAACACACGATCCGATGAGTCCAGGCGATGGGCATGCCGTTCTTATCCAGCCCGGCGCTTAGCCGGTTGTAAACCGCTGGACGATAGAAGTCGTGCGTCATATCTTCCTCGCGCGACCAGATCAGCTTCACCGGCGCGCCGACCGCCTTCGAGATCAGCACGGCATCGGCCAGGAAATCCTGCTCGAAGCGCCGCCCGAATCCGCCGCCGAGCAGGGTGGTATGGACAATGATTTTTTCCTTTGGCAGCCCGGTAATCATCGCCGCCACCATTTGCACGCCGGTCTGGTTCTGGGTGGGCGCCCAGATCTCGCAGGCATCCTGGCGCACATGCGCGGTGCAATTCATCGGCTCCATGGTCGCGTGGGCGGCAAACGGGAGTTGATATACGGCGTTCATCTTTTTTGCCGCCTGGTTTAAAGATTTGGCGGCATCGCCGTGATTGTGCGCCACCGCGCCCGGCCGTTTTGCCGCCTCGGCGAACATTTTATTAACGCTGGCGGTGCTGACTTGCGCGTTAGCGCCCTCATTCCATCGGATCTTAATCGCTTGCAAACCTTTTTTCGCCGTCCAATAGTCGCCGGCGACGACGGCAACGCCGCCTTCCCCCACCGGCACCACCGCGCGCACGCCCGGAATCACCTTGGCCTGCGCCGCGTCAAAGCTTGCAAGCTTGCCACCGAACACCGGGCTGTGGACGATAGCGGCGATCAGCATGTCCGGCACTTTTACGTCGATGCCGAATCCCGCCGTGCCGTTAACTTTAGATGCCGTATCGACCCGTGCAATTGGCTTACCGATAAATTTAAAATTTTCCGGTGATTTCAATTTAGGATTCTGTGGCACGGGCAAGCTCGCCGCCGCGGTCGCGACCTCGCCATAGCTGACCTTCCTGCCGCTGGCGGAATGCGTGATCATGCCTTTGTCGGTCACGCAGCTATCCGGCGTCACTCCCCATTGCTGCGCGGCCGCCGCCACCAGCATTTCGCGCGCGGTCGCGCCCATTTGGCGCAGATGTTCCCAACTGGAAGCTACGCTGGTACTGCCGCCAGTGGCCTGTATACCAAATTTAAGGTTTTTATAAACCTCGTTGGCCGGCGCCTGCTGCGTTTTAATTTGCGGCCAATCCGCGTCCAATTCTTCCGCCACCAGCATGGGCATCGACGTCATGACGCCTTGGCCCATTTCGGATTTGTCCACGACAATGGTAATGGTGTTATCGGGAGTAATTCTGACCCAGGCGTTGGGTTCAAAGGATTTGGCGACGTCCAGACCGGGCGCCCGCTTTTCCTGTGCAAACGCCGGCAAATAAGCGCCGATAGCCAAGCCGCCGCCGACAATGGCCGTCACCTTTAGAAACTCCCGCCTGCTCAAATCGACTATCATGTTCATTGCGCGCCTCCTTTCATATTATTGGCCGCCGTATGGATGGCCTTGCGGATGCGGGTATAAGTGCCGCAACGGCAGATATTGCCGGACATGGCGGCATCGATATCGGCATCCGTGGGGCTGGGGGTTTGCGCCAGCAGCGCGGTCGCTGACATGATTTGTCCCGACTGGCAATAACCGCATTGCGGCACTTCTTCGGCGATCCAGGCTTTTTGTACCGCGTGGCTACTATCGGGAGAGATACCTTCAATGGTAACAACCTGTTTTCCGGCTACATTGGAAATGGGCGTCACACAGGAGCGCGTCGCTTGCCCATCCAAATGCACGGTGCAGGCGCCGCATTGCGCGATGCCGCAGCCGTATTTGGTCCCGATTAAACCGAGGGTGTCGCGCAACACCCACAGCAGCGGGGTATCAGGGCTGACGTCTACATCTTGGGATTTGCCGTTTACTGTGAAGGAAATCATTTCCATCTACCTCCTGTTATTTATTAAAGGGCCGTTGCTGCCGCTGTTAGGAAAACCGATGTTCTTTTACCACTTTAAGACAAGATGGATTGCAGGTAAAGCGGGTGCCTGGGCTTCGTATTTTTCTTTTTCGACACACAGTCCCGTGCTAGGCTAACTCTATGATTATTCTTGATTCAAGGATGCTATACGTCAAAAATGATGTAATTCATTCCGTCAAATGGGAAGCATATTTATAGTTAGACCACGGCTTTCATTCGAGTCACCGCACAAGAGGAGACATGTATGACGATCAAGAACGATGACAAGTTTGCGAAAGGCTGGAAGGACATCGTGTCCATTTTCCTTAAGCTGGGCGTCATGTCTTACGGTGGTCCGGCCATCATGGGCATCATGCAGGCCGAACTGCAGGAGAAGCGCCAGTGGGTTCCGAAGGATCGCTTTGTCGAGGGGTTGTCCCTGGTGAGCATGCTACCCGGTGCCGGTGCGACACAGCTCGGCATATTCCTGGGGTATGCCCGCGGCGGTTGGTGGGGTGGGTTACTGGCTGGCTTGTGCTTCGTCTTGCCTGCCTTGTTTATCATGCTCGCCCTGACGATAGGCTATTCCGTACTTGGAGCGACACCGATGATGCGCGGCGCGCTCTATGGTCTAGGGCCAGTCGTGCTGGGAGTCTTCCTGGTTGCCGTGTATCGCCTTGGGAAATCTGCCGTAGGCACCATCGCGCAAGCGTCGATCGCCGTCGCGGCGGCCGCGGCTTCGGCCTTCAGTCCTATCGGGGTCGCGGGAATCATGCTACTCGCAGGGGGTATCGGACTGTTCCTCTTCCACTCAAAAAAACTGGGGATAACCGTTCTGGTCTCATTGGCGGTGATTATCGTTGTGCTGCAACTCACAAACGGGTCGCTACTGGCGCCAACTCCCGTTGCGGTTCAAGGCACTCCGGGTTCGGCGGGTGTGACGGACATCGCGGCGTTCTTTTTCAAAGTCGGAGCACTCACCTTTGGTGGCGGCCTGACGATGATCGCGTTTATTCAAGAACAGGTCGTCAATCAGTTCCATTGGCTCACACCTCAGGAGTTCATTGACGGCCTCGCGCTCGGCCAGTTCACGCCTGGGCCGATCTTAATGGTGGCCGCCTACGTGGGCTACAAGGTAGCGGGCCTTGCCGGGGCCATGGTTGGTGCCGCAGCAATTTTTCTTCCTTCGTTTATTTTAATGCTATCGATTCTTCCCGTATTCGATCGCGTCAGGAAGCTGGTCTGGACCAAGGCGGCCATGAAGGGCATTGGTCCCGCCGTGATCGGGGTGCTAGCTGTTTCTCTCTTACAATTGGCGCCGCACGCGCTTCCCGATTTGTTTGCGATCGTTATTCTGGCTGCAACCATAGTCACTCTGCTCGTGTGGCGCATTGGCGCGGTCAAGCTCATGATCGCAGGCTCGATCCTGGGTGTATTGCATAGCCGCCTACTTTCATTGCCAGGCGCAAGGGCGGCGCTCTAAACGGGTATCTGCCGTGGTCTAACACACGCCCTGAGGTCGACAGTCAATAGTGAGCAAGCGAGCGCGCGGCATTCCGATCGGTCCGGCGAGAGGCGCATTTTCAGGTAGTAGCCGTGGTCGTCCTGCCCGGTTACCTGCATACGGTAGGGTTGTTGCCTAATGGAGATGCCGATTACCCTGGGCGGGTGCTCGCTGGCCAAGCGCTCTATCCACCGGCTGCTGACAATGCCTTGGGCGTAGGCGAACAACACGACCTTCAAGAGCATGGCGAAGGATAGGCGGCTGCACCCGTTTCGTCATTACGGAAGCGGGCATCGAAGCCGGATAGATCGAGTTCGTGATCGAGCAGGTGGTTCAGGGCGTATTCGAAGTTGCCGGGCAACAGTTGCCGATGCAGATCAACGGCGAGAAACCGGGGGCTCGTGTCGATGTGTTTGTAGCGCGCCATGAGGTCTGTTTCATCGCAATGTCGATGGGCGATATTGATGCAGACGGGCGGTTGGGGCAAGATGCAGAAATGGAAGTTTTTCTACAGCTTCGTAAGGAGCACATATGCTGAGAGTCGCGTTGAATCTTGCGGGTCGAATCTTAGATGGCGTCTCTGACTCGTTCTCGCCATCGCCCGTCGCCACCAGCAAGGAAGTCCGCATCAATGGTGCCATAGCAGTTGGCATGGGCTTCCTATGCTTCGCTGTTGCGGGCGCAGTTCTTTTCCTGGCCCGTTCAGAGTGGGGCTTGCGGCTGGCATTTGTGCCAGCCGTCGCCGCATACGCTTTCTGGATCGTCGGTGGTTACAGGCTCGTTTTTGGCGTAAGTGCCAAAGCCGACCCCTATGAAGTCGCGTCCCTTCATCGCATCCTATTCGGTGTCGGCTGGGTCGTGCTTCTTATCGGAGGGCCTATCCTTGTTCTTATTTGGTTGGGCTCCTAACTATCGGTTCCAGCCGACGCAGTTGCCTCCGCTTTGCTCCGCCAATGTGGACAGGTGGCTGCGCCCGGGTGGAGTTGAAAAGGCTGCATTGGACTCATTGTTAGAAGATCGCGAGCGTCCCGGTATGAGCAGCGAATACTGGCGGTCGCCTGACCCGTTAAACATGGATTCGTCCACGATGTGGCCGATTGGCCATACTCTTCTTTTCACCATTACGTACGCCTTAGGTGGTTGCCCCAGGATTGGGCAACCAATGCCGAGATGTCACATAAGAGGATCGAGGAGGAATGATGATTCTGGAAATAATCTTACTTAGGATTTTTTACCTAATTTATTTTTTAGGCATAGCGCTGTTTATCTACCATGCACTATCAAGAATGCTTTTTAGTTCGGGAGGATTTTTAAAGAAATTAGCGGCATTAGGAAAAGAAATTGCATTCTCTGTTGTATGGCCGCTCGCTCTTTTTTCTAAAGACGGACGCAAAAAGTTGTCTCAATTCGGTAGAACATTTTAGGAGATTATATGAAAAAACTGTTGCCTGTCCTGGCTGCGTATATGTTTTTAGTTGGCTGTGGTTTTTCAGTTATTGACACAGGCTATCGCGGGGTCGAAACAAGATTCGGCAAAGTGGTTAGTGCCTCTCTGCCAGAAGGTTTCTATTTTTACAATCCATTCACGTCTAGCATCAATAAAATGGATACGCGTGTCCAGCGTATGAAAAATGAAGCGAACACTTACACTAAAGACGTGCAGCAAGCTGGCATTACTTATGTTGTTAACTATTTTCTTGAAAAAGACCAAGTGCATTTAATGTATCAGGAAGTTGGTCAACGCTGGGAAGAAATTTTAATTCCCCAGGCTGTTGAGGGTGCACTTAAAGGGGTTATTGGTCGGTGGGATGCAGTAGAATTAGTCGAGAATCGGGAGAAGGCCCGATCTGAGGCGGAAAATGTCGCTAAGACCAATCTTGCAACCAAACACGTTACCGTAACGCGGCTTGAATTGGTGAATATCCAATATTTAAAAGAGTTTGAGCACGCAGTAGAGGCAAAAGTAATAGCGATACAGCGAGCATCCGAAGCCGCCAACGCTACAAAACGTATTGAACAAGAGGCTAAGCAAACGATCATTGCGGCGCAAGCGCAAGCTGAATCCATGCGTATCCGCGCAAATGCGCTCAGTCAGAATAAAGCATTGGTCCAATATGAAGCCGTGCTTAAGTGGGATGGGAAAATGCCGCAATACATGCTTGGCAATTCTGTTCCATTTATCAATCTAAAGGCGGACTAGCATCATTGGCGGTTTATATAGCCGGGCGGATTAAGTAGTAGGTTACCAAACTGTAATAGCTAACCTTGCGATTATTCTTGATTCAGGGATCCTATAAGTCAAATTGATGTAATTCGTTCCGTCAATTGGGTATATTTTATAGTTAGATGCCGACTTGATCGAACACCCAACCCGGCGTAAGCTTTTTCCTATGCATCAGCCACTTATCTCCAGCTCCCCCGACATCATGGGTGGGACGCCCGTGTTCGCTGGGACACGCGTTCCAATCCAGACACTTCTGGACTACATAGAGGCAGGGGAAACTATTGACGAGTTTCTCGGGGGCTTTCCCACTGTAAAACGGGAGCAGGTGATCGCCTTTCTTGAAGAGGCGAAAGAGCGAATGGTAGCAACCACCTTGTGAGGGTAATCCTCGACGAGTGCGTTGATCGTCGGCTCGCGTCAGAACTAACCGGGCATGATGTGAGCACCGTGCCCGAGATGGGCTGGGTGGGAATCCAAAATGGTGAACTTCTCGCGCTCGTCGAGAAGCAGTTCGATGTTTTCCTGACCGTGGAACGGAACCTGGAATGATCCCGGATTCCGCTACATTTCATCCGGCTACACTCGCTTAGAACATCTAAATGAAATTCACAAGATACTTTGAAGAAATACGACACCGCCCCGATCGAGCGATGATCAAGCCGGAGTGGATACAGAGAGCGGTGAGTAATCCGGTAAAAGAGGTGGTCCAACAGGACGGCCGAATTCGCCGGTGGGCGCCTATCGAGGAGATGGCGGGAAGGTATCTACGCGTTATACTTCTTCCAGATAGAGAAACAGTTCATAATGCGTTTTTTGATAGGGGCTTTAGGCCATGAAAATCAAATACTTTCAGGACACGGACACGTTGTATATCGAGTTTAAGGCGGCGGAGGTTGCAGAAACCAAAGACCTTGACGAAAACACGATTTTGGACCTGGACAGTGACGGAAATATCTGTGCAATAACTGTCGAACACGCAAAAGACCGGACAGACATCCCGCATTTTTCCTTTGAACAAATAGCGGCCTAACGAGCGCATCAGATCGAGCCGTTGAGGCGCTTCGGGCTTTTATTAGCACGCGCTGACCCCTAACCGAGGTTTCAACTGGGGCCGATTAGTCGCCTTAGCCCGGCTTGGCCCGTTCGTATTGCGCCGGCCAAGCTACATCTACGCCTAAAGCTTGGGCGGCGTGCAGCGGCCAATAGGGATCGCGCAATAACTGCCGTGCAAGGAACACCGCGTCCGCCAAGCCGGTCGCGACGATTTGCTCCGCCTGAAAAGGGTCGGTAATAAAGCCGACGGCGCCGGTGGCAATGCCTACCTGCTGGCGAATCGCGGTGGCGAACGGGGTTTGAAAGCCGGGGCCGGCGGGGATTTTGGCGTCAATGACGGTGCCACCGCTGGAACAATCGATGAGATCGATGCCAAGCTCCTTTAGCCAGCGGGAAAACTGGATCGATTGCGTTAAATCCCAGCCGCCCTCCACCCAATCGCTTGCGGAAATACGCACCGCGACCGGCAAATCCTCCGGCCAAACTTCGCGTACCGCGCGGGCGATGCGCAACGGGAAACGGACTCGATTCTCCAGGCTGCCGCCGAAGTCATCGTGGCGCTGATTGCTCAACGGTGAAAGAAAGTTGTGCAACAAGTAGCCATGGGCCATATGGATTTCGATGACTTTAAAACCTGCCGCCAATGCCCGCCGGGTCGCCTCGGCAAATTCCATTTCCACCTTGTCCAGGTCGGCTGCCGTCATTTCCCTCGGGGTAGGGTAACCCGGCGCAAACGGCAGCGCGCTGGGAGCAATGGGCTGCCAACCGCGCGCATTTAAGGTTAACGGCTTGCCGCCGCGCCAAGGGACATCGGTGGACGCTTTGCGCCCGGCGTGCGCAAGCTGCATGCCGGGGACCGCGTTCTGCGATTTAATAAACTTAACAATGGGGCGCAGTACTTCCCCATGCGCGTCCGACCAGATGCCGAGATCATCCGGGGAGATGCGTCCTTCCGGCGACACGCCGGCGGCCTCGGTCATTACCAATGCCGCGCCGCCCACAGCGCGGCTGCCTAAGTGCACCAAATGCCAATGATTCGCCAGCCCATCGATGGACGAGTATTCGCACATGGGCGAAACGAAAATGCGATTTTTAAACTCAACCCCGCGTAATTTGAACGGAGAAAATAATTTCTTCATCTTGTCCTCAATTAATTAGTACAAAGGACGCTAGCGTAGCATCGCCGATGCTCATCGAGTTAGTTAGGATTAAGGCGGGAGCGTGGGCTTATTGAGGCCGCAACGGCTCAACGGTTTATCGTTCGCATGACGGCTTCGGGATAACGCTCGCCGGCGGCGGCGCCCAGCGGAAATACACTTTCAAGAAGATCAAGATCCTCGCGGCTGAGTTTAACATTCAATGCGCCGGCATTTTGTTCTAGGTATTTGCGCTGTTTAGTGCCGGGAATCGGGACAATATCTTTGCCCTGCGCCAACAGCCAAGCCAATACTAGCTGGGAAGGCTGGCAATCCTTTTCTTTGGCGATGTCCTCAACGCGATGCACCAGATTAAGATTGCGCTGGAAATTTTCGCCTTGGAAGCGCGGGTGATGGCGGCGATTATCATCTTCCGGCAAATCCGCAAAAGTTTTGAATCTTCCGGTTAGAAAGCCTCGCCCTAATGGGCTGTAAGCGACGAAGCCAATGCCGAGCTTACGGCAGGTCGGTAAGATTTCCTGTTCCGGCTCGCGGGTCCATAACGAGTATTCGCTCTGAATCGCCGTGATCGGGTGAACCGCATGTGCGCGCGCTATCGTTTTGGCGCTCGCCTCGGAAAGGCCGAGAAAACGCACCTTGCCCGCTTGCACCAGGTCGGCCATGGCGCCGACGGTTTCTTCAATGGGAGTGTTGGGATCGACCCGGTGTTGATAATACAGGTCGATGACTTCCACTCCGAGCCGCTTGAGGCTGGCCTCACACGCGGAGCGCACATATTCTGGTTTGCCGTTGATGCCTAGACGGCCGCCATCTGCGCCGCGGACTATGCCGAATTTGGTCGCCAGCACCACTTGTTCTCGCTTGCCCCGGATCGCTTCACCGACCAATTTTTCATTGCGGCCCACGCCGTATGCGTCCGAGGTATCAAGAAAACAAATCCCTAATTCCAGCGCCCGGTGAATCGTTGCCGTGGACTCCCGGTCATCACGATTACTGTAGAAGTCGGACATTCCCATACAACCCAGACCTAAAGCGGAGACGTTGGGTCCGTTTTTTCCTAGCCGTCTTTCTTGCATAACTTGCTCCTTCTAAATTCCAGCGCTTGATGAATGCAGTTTATCATCTTACTGCGGTTATAAGGTTACAACCGCGCCAAGAAGCGCCATCAGCCGATTAATACTCGTGGGGCTTTTCGCCGGCGCAATCTGATTGCATAATAAAGGCCGGTGCATTTTAATACTTGAATTATGGATAAAAAAGTCTGTAAATCCGATGATGAGTGGAAAGCGCAACTAACGCCGGAACAATACCGCATCACGCGCCGGCACGGGACCGAACCGGCCTTTAGCGGGCGGTATTACCACCATAAAGAAGAAGGCGCTTATCGCTGCGTCTGTTGCGGCGCGCCGTTATTCAGCTCCGAACAAAAATACGACTCTAAAAGCGGCTGGCCAAGCTTCTGGTCGCCGATCGACGACACGGTGCTGGAAACCGAGCCCGATAAAAGCCTTGGTACGGTCAGGACAGAGGTGAAGTGCGTGTCCTGCGAGGCGCATCTGGGCCATGTCTTCGATGACGGACCGGCGCCTACCGGCCAGCGCTATTGCATCAACTCCGCGGCGCTTAATTTTGAGAAAAAGCGCTAACTAAGAGCGTTCAAGAGCAGCATTTCTCATCAAATAAAATGTACACTTGGGTAACCAAGGGGTACGATGTTTTTTTGGTTCATTCCGTTAAAAGCATGTAGATGGATATCCTCGATCCAGTTTTACTGGCCCGGCTACAATTCGCTTTTACCATCGCGTTTCATATTCTGTTTCCCACCCTCACGATGGGGCTCGGTGTATTTCTGTTGATCGTCGAAGCGCGATGGCTCTACAGCCGCGACCCCTTGTACTATCGGCTCTATCGCTTTTGGGCCAAGGTGTTCGCGCTCGCGTTCGGCATGGGAGTCGTCACCGGCGTCGTGCTCTCGTTCGAAATCGGCACTAACTTCAGCCGCTTTTCCGAGGTGACGGGAAATGTAGTGGGGCCGTTGTTTGCGTATGAAGTCCTGACTGCATTCTTCCTGGAGGCAGGGTTCCTTGGCATCATGTTGTTCGGCTGGCAGCGCGTGGGTGACAAATTGCATTTTTTCGCCACCGTCATGGTGGCGCTCGGCACCACCGCGTCCGCCTTCTGGATACTGGCCGCTAACTCGTGGATGCATACCCCAGCAGGTTATTCATTGGACAGCGGTATCTTCCACGTCAGCAATTGGCGAGAGACGATCTTCAACCCGTCCTTCCCGTACCGATTGGCGCATATGCTCAACGCCTCTTATCTTGCCGCCACTTTTTTAGTGGCGGGGGTCTCGGCCCGGTATCTATTGCGCGGTAGCCATACCGATTCAGCGCGCCGGTCTTTTTCGATCGCCTTGGCGCTCGCCGCCGTGCTCGCGCCGGCACAGCTCCTGCTTGGCGACCTGCACGGCCTTAACACGCAAAAATATCAGCCGATAAAAGTGGCCGCTATGGAGGGTTTATGGGAGACCACCCGGGGCGCGCCGCTGCTCCTGTTTGCCGTGCCGGACATGGCGCGCGAAATCAACTATTATGAAATCCGCATACCCAAGGCGGCGAGCTTGATTCTTAAGCATGATGCTAATGGCGAGGTGCGCGGGCTTAAGGAGGCCGCGCCAGCCGATCGGCCTTATGTGCCGTTTGTGTTTTACGCATTTCGCCTCATGATCGGGATCGGGCTTTTGCTGATTGCGCTCGCCTTGATCGGTCTTTGGCTGAGATTTAGCGGCCGGCTTTACCGGCGCCGCTGGTATCTTTGGAGTTGTTTTCTGGCCACGCCACTGGGTTTTGTCGCCACGCTATCCGGCTGGGTGGTCACCGAAACCGGTCGCCAACCTTGGGTAGTGCAAGGGTTGCTGCGCACCGCCGAATCGGTTTCCGCTGTGCCGGCGGGGTCGGTGCTCACCTCGTTTGTGTTGTTCGTTTTAGTTTATAACGTGCTGTTGGTTGCTTTTCTTTACTTTACTTGGCGTTTAATCAAGGCGGGGCCGGAGGAAGGGCCGCAACCGGCGCCATCCCCATCGCTAACCGCCTGGCTGCAGTCCGGGTAGGGGGTTTGCATGGATCTCACTTTGGTATCGACTGCTATCATTGCTTTCGGGATCGCTATGTATATCATCCTGGACGGCTTCGATCTCGGCATAGGGATACTATTTCTTTGGGCAGCGAATGAACGCGAACGGGATATCATGATGAACAGCGTAGCGCCAGTGTGGGATGGCAATGAGACCTGGCTGGTTCTAGGCGGATCAGTTCTGTTTGGCGCGTTTCCGGTTGCTTATGGTTTGATAATGCCCGCTATTTACCTGCCGATGATCGTGTTTCTATTCGCTTTAATTTTTCGCGGTGTCGCCTTCGAGTTCCGTTTTAAGTCGCGGAACCGCACATGGTGGAATCTTTCATTCAGCGCCGGCTCCACGTTGGCGACGTTTGCCCAAGGACTCATATTAGGTAGTTTTATTCAGGGCTATCCAATCGCGGGCAAGCAATATGCCGGCGGCGCGTTCGAATGGCTGACTCCGTTTAGCGTGATGGCCGGTGTAGCGCTAGTCGCGGGTTACGCTTTACTGGGAGCGACCTGGTTGATTCTCAAAACCGAAGGTCCATTGCAGGAGTGGTGCTATCGCGCGGCACGCGGCCTGATGCTGGTCGTGCTGCTGTTTATCGGCCTGGTCAGTGTATGGACGCCCTTACGGTATCCCGAGATTGCCGCCAGATGGTTTGGTTGGCCGAATATTCTTTATCTCTCGCCGGTTCCGATCGTTACCGCGTTGGTGGCGTTTTTGCTGTGGCAGGCGCTGCGGAACCGCAGCGTGCGAGCGCCTTTCCCGCTCAGCATCGGACTCTTTATGCTGTCTTACCTCGGCCTGGGCGTCAGCCTGTGGCCCTACATCGTGCCGCGCGTCCTCACTATCCGGCAAGCAGCAGCGCCGGTTGAGACACAGGGTTTCTTATTAATTGGCGTCGCACTATTCCTGCCGCTGGTGTTGATCTATACCGTTTTCACTTATTGGGTGTTTCGCGGAAAAGTGTCTCACACAGAGGGCTATCATTGAACAAACAATCGGATAATTTTAGAGCGGCATCGGGAATTTCCGCGCCTCCATCGTCACGGGTACGCCGGTTGTTGTGGTTTGCTGCATTATGGATGGTATCGCTCGCGGGCTTCGCGGCGCTGGCCTATGTATTTCGCTTGGGGTTGAAATCGCTGTTGGCGATTTTTGGAATATAGCTGTACGCCTGCTCTAATTGGTTATTGAAAAAGTCTATCCGTGGCCTTTTTCAACACCCTGCTAATTGTACTGAAGGGTAAAAGTCGTGGGTTATCTATTGCAAGGTGTTTGGCACGAAGGCTGGTACGATACGGCGAAGGCCGGCGGCGAGTTTCAGCGTGAGGCAAGCGCCTTTCGCCATTGGATCAGCGCGGAAGGCGCCAGTGGATTCAAGGCCGAGCCCGGCCGTTATCATCTCTATGTTTCCCTGGCTTGCCCGTGGGCGCATCGCACGCTGATCTTTCGTAAGCTGAAAAAGTTAGAACAGGTCATTCCGCTTTCAGTGGTCAACCCTTTTTATGGATCGCAGGGATGGTCGTTTCAGGCGGATGAGGATGTTATCCCCGATACGGTGAATGGTTTTGGCTATTTACATGAAGTCTATACGTCAGCAAAAACGGATTATAGCGGCCGGGTCACGGTTCCGGTCTTGTGGGATAAGCAAAGCCGCACGATCGTCAATAATGAATCGGCGGAAATCATCCGTATGATGAATGCCGAGTTCCAGGCCTTTACCGATGTGAAGACCGATTATTACCCGGTTGAACTTCGATCAGAGATCGATGCAATCAACGCCCGGGTATATAGTGACATTAATAATGGCGTCTACCGGTGCGGATTTGCCGGCAGCCAAAAGGCCTATGAGCGCGCGTTCGATCGGTTATTTACCGCGCTGGATGAGGTTGAGGCGCGTCTTGACCGTTCCCGCTATTTGGTAGGAAACCACCTCACCGAGGCGGATTGGCGCCTGTTTACCACGTTAGTGCGCTTCGATGCGGTTTACTACAGCCACTTTAAGTGCAATCTGCGCCGTATTGTCGATTATCCCAACCTTTCCAATTATCTGCGCGACCTGTGCCAAGTGCCGGGCGTCAGCGAGACGGTGAACCTGAATCATATCAAGCGCCATTATTATGCCAGCCATACCCATATCAATCCCACCGGCATCGTGCCGAAAGGACCGTGGCTTGACTTCTCTCTGCCGCATGATCGCAGGCGCTTTACCGCGGCCGAGTGAGCGGAAGTTTGTCGGTAAAATAAGAGATACGATGACACTTAACAATACGCTCCGGCCGGCCGCGTACCACGTCGGCTGAGCGTTCCGCGACGCGGCCCGTGTTCACAGCGAGCGTCAATACCTCGATTATCTCAGGATTACAGGCAATCTTACCCCCTCATCACTTCGCTCGGAATGCCGGAGATAAACAGCGTCGAGATATGCTAAAAGTTTTTCTCGTAAGCTGACCGGATCGCGCAAACTGGACTGCATAAAATGATAAAGCGGGTATTGTATGGCGGGGAACAGGGAAAATTTTTCCACCATGTGTAGTGTGTGGATGCCTTCGCCCTGTAATTCCCCCTCTGCGCCGCGTGCGATCCGGCGGCCGAGTTCATGATGGTGCGAATCGGCGCTGGTGGCGGTGGTAAGCAAATCGCCCAACCCAGCCAATTGACAGGCGGCGCCGGATTGCTTCGCGAGCGCGGTGATGATTTGGTCCATCTCGCGCATGGCGGCGACCGCCAGATAACCGCGCAGGTTATCGCCGAGTGCCAATTCATCGGCGATACCGAATAACATCGCATAGACGTTCTTAAGCGCGGCGGCCCAGGAAATCCCCAGCCGATCGGCGGTGTATTCGATAAAAAGCAGGGTGCCGGCAAATAACCGCGCGGTCCTAGCAAAAACCTCAGCATCGCTAACCCCTAGTTGCGCGAACGCCGGTTTATCAGTCAATATTTCCTCAGCGATCATCGGCCCGTGCAGCAATCCAAACGGAATTTGGTCGGCGAAGACCTGCTGGAATATGCGTGCCACCGGCCGGCCAACGTCGTCCAGGCCCTTGGCTATGCTGATACAGATCGTATCGCGCGATAACACGGGCCGCAGGCGCATGGCCAGATCGAAATGGGGCTGGGCCGGCACGCAAAATATGATAAAGTCGCTGTGGGGAGCGGTATGCGCGAGCTCGATCGGCGGCGAACCGTCCTGCGGCCGGCGCTGCCAAATACATACCTCGTGGCGATGATGCAGCAGATGGGTCATGGCGTGGCCCATTTCGCCATAACCGAGAATCAGCACTCGAAATCGGTCGCCGCCCATACAACCCCCCGATAAATGCTAAAAGTCTACAATCAATCAGGAAAAAAGCCTAATGAGCCGGTATGACTGAGCCGACAGCGCGAAAAAAAATCATCTTCATCCCCGGCAAGAATCCGAAACCCGATCCCGAGATCCACCGCGCCCTCTTGTGGCGCGCGCTCCTGACAGGCGTGGCGCGGGTCGATGCGGAGACCGTACAGGCGTTATCGGCGAGTGGAGATCTGGTCTTGATCGCCTGGAATTTCCTCTATTATCAAGAAACCAAATTAACCGAAACGGATGCCCCATACATCGAGACCTTATTGAGGAAAGATGGCCCTGACGCGCATGACATCGAGGAAGCGTTGTCCTGCCAAAACAGGCGCGCACGCCTGCTTTATATGCTGGGCGATCTTTTCCCGGTGTTGATTCCGTTCATACCCGATCCGGCGGTAAAAAGCACTATCGCCGAAACCCTGTGCTATTTTGAAAACCGCGACGGCATCGGCAGCCGGATCAGGGAATTATTAAAGGCGCCGCTGCGCCGGATGTTCGCGGACGGCGAACGAGTGTTAATCATCGGCCATAGCATGGGTTCGATCATCGCGTATGACGCCCTCTGGGAACTTTGGCACGAAGAAAACAACCACGGGCGCGTCGATCTGCTAATCACCCTGGGCAGCCCGCTCGGCATGCGCTTCGTGCAGAAACGCCTGCTCGGGTTTCGGGAAAAGAACGCGCGGCGCTTCCCCGGCAATATCCGCCGCTGGAAAAACATCGCTGCCCAGGGCGATTTGACCGCGCTGGACCCGACTTTGCGCGACGACTTCAGGACGATGATCCGACTCGGGTTGACGGACACGATCGAGGACGTGCATGAGGGGGTATTCGGTTATTTTCGCGATCAAGATGGATTGAATGTGCACCGCTCTTACGGTTATTTGGTGCAACCGGCGGTGGGCGCAACCATCGCCGATTGGTGGAATGGCAGGCAAGCGCCGGCGCAAATCATCCGCCCGCGGGGCGACGAGGACGAACCCCTGCCGGTGTACAGAACTTGAACAAACAAGGAGTCACGGCAACAGCGCTGCTTCCGTTGGTGAGCGCGCACGCTTCATGATCCCATCGGCGATTTAGAGCGCAGCAACGACAGCACCACGACCGACAGGCCGAGGAGTGCGCCTACGTATAAAACCATAGATACCGCGGCGTTGAACGACAGATCCGTGTCGTGGAGAACGGAAGCGCCAACGCCCGGTGCAGGAGTAAGGGAAGTAGAAACGCGGGAAACATCAATAAGGAAACGTAGCAGGAAACTGCGCCGAGAGTGAAAACCGGATTCTTATATGTGCCCGGAAGCTAACATTCTCGGCTTGAGAAGCGTCTTGCCCAGGGCTAGAGTTTAGTTTGAAGTCCCTACATCGCCGTGATCGGCAAGGTCGACGCCATCTTAATTAAGAATAAGGGAGGATCAATATGACATTTTTCATCCCCGCTTTAATCGGACTTATCGCCGGTGCGATACTGCTGCATGAGGGCGGCGCGTGGATCGGTCTCATGTTCGGTCTGTTGGCCGGCATGGCGATCAACCTGCAGCGGCGCATTCAGGTTTTAGAACACCGGCTGATTGCCGCCGACCACCGGCCGCGTGAGGAAACGACGATCCCGGCGCCGACTGCCTTCTCGCCGTCCGAGGAAACCGCCACGGAGGAGGCACCTGAGGAGAAAATGATCGTCATCCGGTCCTCAGCGCCCGCCTCGTCTTACACCGCTCCCCGTGAAGAAACGGCCAGCCGCCAAGAAGGCGATGTCATTCAGCGCGGCATGGATACCCTGCGCGTCTTTTTCACCAGCGGCAATCTGGTGGTTAAGGTCGGTGTGATTGTGTTATTTTTCGGCGTCGCATTTTTGCTCAAGTACGCCGTGGAGCATAGCCACTTCCCCATTGAGCTGCGCTTCATCAGTACCGCCGTGGGCGCCTTGGGGTTATTGATGATCGGCTGGCGCCTGCGTACCCGGCGTGCGGGATATGCGCTTATCATTCAAGGCGCGGCGGTGGGCGTGTTGTATCTCACGGTGTTCGCAGCGGCGAAGCTATACGACCTGGCGCCCCTCGGCTTCGCCCTCGGTGTCATGGTCTGTCTGGTGATGCTGTCGGGCGTTTTAGCGGTGTTGCAAGACGCGCGCGCGTTGGCAGGCTTCGGCGCGGCCGGCGGATTTCTCGCGCCGGTATTGTTATCCACCGGCGGCGGCAACCATGTGGTGCTGTTTTCCTATTACTTGCTGCTTAATGCCGGCATCTTGGGCGTCGCCTGGTTCAAGTCATGGCGGGAGCTGAACCTGGTGGGGTTTGCTTTCACATTTGTGGTCGGGGCGCTGTGGGGGCACAGAAACTACGAGCCCGCTTATTTTGCCAGCACCGAACCTTTTCTGGTCGTGTTCTTCCTGTTTTATGTCGCCATCGCGATCTTGTTCGCCCATCGTCAACCGCCGCAACTAAAAGGTTACGTGGACGGTTCCTTGGTATTCGGCGTGCCGATCGTCGGTTTCAGCTTGCAGATCGCATTGGTGCGATCGTTGGAGTACGGCGCAGCCATAAGCGCCCTGGCGTTGGGTATCTTTTATCTTCTCACCGCGATCTTGTTGTGGCGCCGGCAAGTAGCAGGCATGCGACTGCTTACGGAGGCGTTCCTCGCCTTGGGTGTGGTGTTCGGCAGTCTTGCCGTTCCGCTCGCCGTGGATGGCAATTGGACCGCCGCTGCCTGGGCGTTGGAGGGCGTGGCACTGGTGTGGCTCGGTGTGCGCCAGGAGCGGCTCACGGCGCGTATCTTCGGATCGTTGTTGCAGATCGGCGCGGGCGTGGCCTTTATCGCCACGGGCGCCGGCCGCACCCTCCTTCTTTCGGCGCCGCCACTCACCCACGGAGTCCTCGAAGTGTGGCCAATAGTCAACGCCTGGTATCTAGGCAGCGCGGTGATCGGCGTTGCCGGTCTTATGACAAGCTACTACCTGGAGCGCAACACGCAACGCTTGCGCGAGGGCGAAAAATTTCTTCTGCCCTGGATGCTCGCTTGGGGTCTTATATGGTGGTTCGGCGGCGGTCTGCATGAGATTCACCATCACCTGGACTGGCCGGATACCTGGGTCGCTACGTTGTTGTTCTTCGCCTTGAGCGGCGTCGCCATGGGTTGGGTTGCCCGGCGGCTGGCTTGGGCAAGGCTTGGCCTCGTGCCCACCGGTTTGCTGCCAGTGATGCTGCTGATCGCCCTTTGGACGTTCTTAGTAGGCTTCCCTTTCTCCGGTACGTTCCACCTGTTCGCGGGTTGGGGGGCGCTCGCTTGGGGTGTGGCGTTCACCGGCCATCTCTGGCTGCTGCACACCTTCGAGCGCAGTTGGCAAGAGCCTTTGGTCAAGTGGTGGCACGTACTGAATTTTTTATTATTGGTATTCGTGCTGACCCACGAGGCCGCTTGGGGGGTAACCTGGTTAGGCAGCGCGGGACCGGCCTGGGGAGTCGCTACGTGGGCGCTGGTGCCGACGTTGTTCATCTGGGCATTGGTGGGCGGCGGTCGACGCCTTACCTGGCCGGTCGCGCGGTTCTATGTCGATTATCTCGGTCGCGGCGTGCTGCCGTTGATTGTCTTTCTGTGGTGCTGGGGACTGCGGGCGGCGTTAAATAGCGGCGAGGTCTCACCGCTGCCCTATTGGCCGTTATTCAATCCGCTCGATCTGGCACAGCTTTTGGCTGTGCTCACCGCTGTGCGGTGGGCGTGGCACGTGCGGGCTCAGCAGATTTATACCCTGACGCCGAGCCTGTTTGTCTACGGTCAAGCCGGGGTAATCTTTGTCTGGCTCATCGCCGCCGTGGCGCGCGCAGTGCACGCCTTCGCCGGCGCCCCCTATACGCTGGCGGCTCTGTACCACTCGGTCATCTTTCAGGCGGCGCTTACCCTGACCTGGAGCATACTGGCGCTCGTGGCCATGGTGTTTACCGCGCGACGGGGCGCAAGGACCGTGTGGTTTGGCGGTAGCGGCTTGCTGGCGTTGGTGGTGGTGAAACTATTCCTGGTGGACCTGACCGGTATCGGCACGGTGGCGCGCATTATCTCGTTCCTGGGTGTGGGCTTGTTGATGCTGGTCATCGGTTATTTCTCACCCCTGCCGCCCCGTCAGGCAAATGAAGCGATCGGGGAGAAGCCGTGATGAATCGACTGTTGCTTACAACCTTGTTGATGAGTACAGGCATGGCTATGGCCGGAGCGGAGCTCCCACCTTCGCCGGACGATTTTGCCTATGGACACACTTTGTCGGTGAGTCCCGGCGCGGCGCTATATCAAATCACCGCGCCCGACGAGATTTACCGTTACACAACCCGCGCCGATTTTGGGGATATACGGCTATTTAACAAACAGAATGAGATCGTGCCCCATTCCTTGCATCACCCGGCGGTTACTCTTGAGACCCCGCCGACGCCTATCAAATTGCCGTTCTTTGCGTTGCGCGCAACAAAGGATAACAAGCCGGACGTATTATCCCTGCAAATTCGTACTGATAAACATGGCGCCGTGATCGGCGTACGCGATGGGAAATCCGCGAGCACTGGGAAATTCATTAACGCCTATCTTTTGGATGCCAGCAAATTGGAGCAGCCCGTCAGTGCCCTGCATCTCACGTGGACCAAGGCGCGCGATAGTTTTGTCACGGGCGTAATCGTCGATAACAGCAATGATCTTACCCATTGGACTACCCAAGTCTCAGCGGCGACCCTCGCCGAGCTACGTCAGGGTGAAAATCGTCTGATTCGCGACACCATCGAATTGCCGAAAAACCCAGCTAAGTACTTGCGCCTTACTTGGCCGATTGGGGAACAAGGTGTGCAACTCCAAGGCGTGACCGCGCGCCTCGCCCGAACCGCGCACGAACCCGAGCGCCGTTGGCTAGCCTTATCCAGTGACAAGACGGTGGATCAAAAACCGGCGTATGTGTTTGATACCCAAGGGCGCTTCCCGGTAGACCGGCTTACGCTCGTGGCGCTACAGCCTAATACGGTTGTCACCGCCACCCTCCAGTCGCGGCCGGATGCCAAGGTCGACTGGAGGGTGCGCTATCAAGGTGTGTTCTACAACTTGCAGGTCAACGGGGTGACTGTGACGAACGATCCGGTGGATATCCTGACGACCACCGATCGCTACTGGCGATTGGCGATGAAGACCGACAATACCGATCACACCGCACCGCAGCTGCAGCTCGGCTGGTTGCCTGATGAACTCACTTTTGTCGCGCGCGGCGAGGGCCCTTATCTGCTAGCCTACGGCAGCGCCGCCGTCGGGCCTTCCGATCAACCGGTCGATAATCTCTTGAACGCGCTCGATCGCCAGAATATCAAGGTTATCCCCGCCGCAGCCGCCGTCGGTACGCCTCTCACCCTGGGTGGGGAAGACCGCCTCATCCCTGGTCGGGCAACATTACCGTGGCGGCGCTTGCTCTTCTGGGCAATATTGATCATCGGCGTATTGGGGTTGGGTGGGATGGCGCTCGGATTACATCGTCAGATGAATAAAGACTTGCAAACCGCTAAAGGCGAGCGCATCGAAGAATAACAGGACCCTCTCCGGTAAGTCGTGGTGTGTCTATCGTTGCTGTGCGGGCAGCAGGCCGGCGATTATCTCAGGATTACGGGCGAAACTGTGCCCCCATCATTTCGCCGGGCATGCCGGAGATAAACGGCGTTGGTGGCCGCAGGTGTTTCACTATTTCGCTGGCTGGGATTTAGAGCGCAGCAACGACAGCACCACGACCGACAGGCCGAGGAGTGCGCCTACGTATAAAACCATAGATACCGCAGCGTTGAACGACAGATCCGCGTCTTGTTTGTCCAGCGCGCTCTCAAGCAAAAACACCGCCAGTGCGACGCCGCTCACCCGGCCAAAATTCCTTATGGTCGCAATCATGCTTCCGGTGCTGCCGGTCTTTTCGATCGGTACGTTGTGTAACATTGCGGTATTGTTGGGCGAGGAAAAGAGCCCCATGCCGGCGCCGAATAAAACCAGCGCGGTGACAATCGCGGTGTTTCCGGTTTGCGCGGTAAATTGCGCCATCAGCAGCAAGCCGATGGTGGCAACACTCATCCCTATGATCGCCGGCCGATTGTAGCCGTAATGATCGGTCAGCCACCCGCCTAACGGCGCGGTGACAATCGTGGCCGCGGCGGGCGCGGTCATCAGCCAGCCGATCTGTGGAAACGACAACGCCAACACCCGGTGTAAAAATAACGGCAGCAAAAACGCCGGGAACATGACGATGATAAAGTAGATGTAAGCGGAGACGGCGCCGAGGCTAAGAACCGGGTTTTTAAATAGGCCGAGGTCAATTAAGGGAGAAGAGAACCGGCGCTCCCACCAGACAAATCCGACCCCGGCCAGCAACGCCACGCCCAGGCTTAACACGCTGGAGATGCTGGTCCAGCCCCATTGGTGGCCGTTCGATATAAACAGGATAAGCGCCACCATGGCGCAAAAGAAAATAACAGCGCCGATGCGATCAAACTTCTGCGGCTTTTCCGTTACTGTTTTAGGCTGTAACAGTATCGCAGCAAGACCGGCTCCCAGAAGCCCAATGGGAATGTTGATCCAAAAGATCGAGGGCCAGCCCCAACGCGCGAGCAGCATGCCGCCCGCCGCTGGGCCAACCATGGTTCCGATTGCTACCATACTGCCGACGATTCCCAGGGCGCGCCCTCTTTGCCGCATCGGAAAAACATCGGTAATAATGGATATGCCATTGGCCATGATCATGGCGCCGCCGATGGATTGAATAATTCTGAAAATAATTAACTGCGCCATGCTGTCGGCGTTGGCGCACAAGAGCGAGCCCAGGCTAAAGACCGTCAGTCCGGATATAAACACAGATTTCCGGCCACGCAAATCGGCAAGTTGCCCGATAGCGGGGAGAATGCCGGTAATTACCAGCAGGTAAGCGGAGACCACCCACTGTAACTGGGCAGGCCGGACGTGGAAGCTCTGCTGCAAGGCGGGCAACGCCACGTTCACAATGCTGCTGTCGACATTCACCATGAATGAGCCGCAGGCTACCAGGCTTAAAACCGTCCAACGATATCCAGCGGAGGCGAGGAGCGCTTTTCTAAGAGCCATGATAATTGCGGCTCGTGGGCAGGCATCTACTTGTGGTCACAAATGGTATTATCTACGCTGATTATTTTTGTGCCGGCATTCTACCCTTAAATACTTTAAATTGTTCATGACGCAATCCGATCCGATTCTTTATGACCGCATTCGCGCGATCGAATGGGAAGGTGATCGTTTAAAGCTGCTCGACCAGCGCCACCTGCCGGGCCGCGAGCACTATTTGCATTTGGAGACCTTGCCCGATACCGCCCAGGCGATACGCGATATGGTCGTGCGCGGAGCTCCCGCTATCGGCATTGCCGCCGCCTATGCCGTGGTGCTGGCCGCGCGGCGGCATTATCGGCTGGATCCCCTGAATTGGGCGAAAGCCATCCAGCCGGACTTAGATTTATTGGCGGCGGCGCGTCCGACCGCGGTTAATCTGGGTTGGGCGGTCGCGCGTATGCGCGCTGCGATTAACGCCGGTATTGCCGGCGACCCGGTTGCGCTGCTGTTAAAAGAAGCACGCCTTATCCATGCCGAAGACATCGCCGCCAATCAACGCATGGGCGCGCTGGGCGCGGATTTAATAGCGGCCGGCAGCGGCGTGCTGACCCATTGCAATACCGGCGCGCTGGCCACCGGCGGGTATGGCACCGCCTTGGGTGTAATCCGCGCGGGCGTGGCGCAAGGCCGGATCGCGGCGGTGTACGCCGGCGAGACGCGCCCGTGGCTGCAGGGCGCGCGCCTGACTGCGTGGGAGTTGGCGCAAGAGGGCATCCCGGTAAGCTTGATTGCCGACGCCGCCGCCGCACATTTGATGCGCTGTGGACACGTTCATTGGGTGGTGGTGGGCGCTGATCGGATCGCGGCCAATGGCGATGTGGCCAACAAAATCGGCACCTACGGACTCGCGATCAGCGCGCGCCACCATGGGGTAAAATTTATGGTGGTGGCACCGACCAGCAGCATCGACTTAGCCACCGCTAACGGGAATGCGATCGTGATCGAAAACCGCAATGAAGAAGAAATCTTAGGCTTTAACGGCCAACGCCATACGCCGGCAAATGCTCGCGCATGGAATCCCGCGTTTGATATTACCCCCGCCTTGCTTATTGATGTTATTGCCACTGAAAAAGGTGTTGTTTTTACGCCCACAGGTGAAAAAATTCGGGCGCTCATGCAGTCCTAAACCGAATTTACGCTGTGCAGTGAGCCGGTGTTTCGTGTACAATCTCCGGCTTTGGTTTGATCATGATGGATTTCCCAGGTTTTTCAAAAAATAATTTTAAATCAATGAGTTAGCTTGCCTATCCGACATGGAATCATTCGCCAAAGAAACCATCCCGGTCAATCTCGAAGAGGAGATGCGTCAGTCCTATTTGGACTACGCGATGAGCGTGATTGTCGGGCGCGCGCTGCCGGACGTGCGCGACGGTTTAAAGCCGGTGCACCGGCGTGTGCTGTGGGCGATGCACGAACTCAGCAACGACTGGAATAAAGCCTATAAAAAATCCGCGCGCGTGGTCGGCGACGTCATTGGTAAATACCATCCGCACGGCGATACCGCGGTTTACGACACCATCGTGCGCATGGCGCAGACGTTCTCCCTGCGCTATCCGCTTATCGATGGACAGGGCAACTTCGGCTCGGTCGACGGCGATGCGCCCGCGGCCATGCGCTATACCGAAATCCGCATGGCGCGCATCACGCAGGAGTTGCTTGCCGATCTCGATAAAGAAACCGTCGATTTCACGCCTAATTACGACGGCTCCGAGCGCGAGCCGGCAGTCATGCCGACGCGCTTGCCGAATCTTCTGGTCAACGGTTCTTCCGGCATCGCCGTCGGCATGGCGACCAATATCCCGCCGCATAACCTGACCGAGGTGATTAACGCCTGCCTGGTATTAATCGATGACGAAAACATCAGCATCGACGCGCTGATGCGTCATATTCCCGGGCCGGATTTTCCCACCGCCGCTATTATTAATGGCGGCGGCGGCATCCACGAGGCCTACCGTACCGGCCGCGGCAAGATTTACATGCGCGCGCGCGTGGTGATCGAAACCGATGAGAAGCGCGGCGGCAGGCAATCGATCATCGTTACTGAATTGCCCTATCAAGTAAATAAAGCCCGCTTGCTGGAAAAGATCGCCGAGTTAGCGAAAGAGGGGAGGATCGAAGGCATTAGTGAATTGCGCGACGAGTCCGACAAATCCGGCATGCGCATGGTAGTCGAGCTCAAGCGCGGCGAGGTGGCGGAGGTAGTGCTCAATAACCTCTATCAGCTAACCCCGATGCAAAGCGTGTTCGGCATCAACATGGTCGCCCTGGATGGCGGCCAGCCGCGCCTGTTTAATCTCAAGCAAATCTTAGAATGTTTCCTGCGTCACCGGCGTGAGATTGTCACGCGCCGCACGATTTATGACCTGCGCAAGTCGCGTGAACGCGCGCATGTTTTGGAGGGGCTCGCGGTGGCGTTGGAAAACATCGACCCGGTGATCGCCTTGATCAAAGCCGCCGCCAATCCCGAGGCCGCCAAGACCGGTTTGATGAAGCCAATCTGGCCGGCGAAGGTGGTGGCGGAAATGCTGGCGCGCACCTCTGCTTCCGCGGAAGGGGCAAATATGGCGCGCCCGGAAGGCCTTGATGCCATTTATGGCCTTGGCAAAAAAGGCTACCGCCTTTCGGATGTGCAGGCCCAAGCTATTTTAGATCTGCGCTTGCATCGCCTGACCGGCCTTGAGCAAGAGAAAATTCGCGACGAGTACCGTGAGGTATTGCGCAAGATCGAGGATTTGTTGGACATCCTGCGCAATCCGGAGCGTTTAATGCGCGTGATCCGTGAAGAGCTAGAGGCCATCCGCACGCAGTACGGCGATACGCGCCGCACGGAAATCCAACAAAGCCATGTCGATCTCAGCATGGAAGATTTGATTGTGCAGGAGGACCTGGTTGTGACCTTATCGCACGCCGGTTATGTGAAGGCGCAGCGTTTGAACGACTACCGCGCCCAGCGCCGCGGAGGTAAAGGCAAGTCCGCCACCCGCATGAAGGAGGAGGATTTTGTCGATAAGTTATTTATCGCCAATACGCATGACACCATTTTGTGTTTTTCCAGCCACGGCAAGGTGTATTGGCTTAAGGTTTATGAAATCCCCCAGGCCGGGCGCGGCGCACAGGGCAAGCCCATCGTTAATTTGCTGCCGCTGGAGGAAGGCGAGAAAGTCAATGCGATTTTGCCGGTGCGCGCGTTTGAAGAAGGCAAGACGGTATTTATGGCGACCTCGCACGGGACCGTGAAAAAAACCGCCTTGACCGAATTCTCGCGGCCGCGGGCGAACGGTATCATCGCGGTTGATCTCGCCGATGGAAACCGTTTGATCGGCGTGGGTTTGACCTCCGGCCAGGCGGATATTCTTCTGTTCAGCAACGGCGGCAAAGTGGTTCGCTTCAGCGAGCAAGATGTGCGTCCCATGGGGCGTAATGCGCGCGGCGTACGCGGCATTAAGTTAAGGAAAGATGAAACCGCCATCTCGCTCATTATTGCGAACCCGGAAGACAGCACTACGACGGTCCTGACTGCAACCGAAAACGGTTACGGCAAACGCACGCTTTTATCGGATTATCCAAAGCGCAACCGCGGCGGGCAAGGCGTGATTTCCATTCAGGTGAGCGAGCGTAACGGCTGGGTGGTGGGGGCGACATTAACCGGTGAAGACGATCAAGCAATGCTGATTACGAACGGCGGCACGTTGATCCGCACGCCGGTGCGCGGGATCTCCGTGGTCGGCAGAAATACCCAGGGTGTTCGCCTGATCGGCCTTGATGCCGATGAAAAACTGGTCGGCATAGAGAAGGTGGAAGAATCCGACGGCTTAGCGGGTGCCGATGCGAATGGCGGTGATGGCAACGAATCTTCATAATCGTTAATGGTGAGACCCTAAATGGCAAGAGTATACAATTTCAGTCCGGGGCCGGCGGTATTGCCGCTGGAGGTGTTGCAACAGGCGCGCGAAGAATTGATTGATTGGCACGGCTCCGGCATGTCGGTGATGGAGATGAGCCATCGCGGTAAGGAGTTCGTCGGCATCGCGGCCAAGGCCGAAGCGGATCTGCGTGAGCTGCTGGCGATTCCCGCTGATTATAAAGTGTTATTTTTGCAGGGCGGCGCGACCTTGCAGTTTGCCATGGTGCCGATGAACCTGCTGCGTGGCAAAACCAAAGCGGATTATATCTATACCGGCGAATGGTCGAAAAAAGCGATCGCCGAGGCCAAACGTTTTTGCAGTGTCAACATTGCCGCCAGCGGCGAGGCGAGCAAATTCACCGGCATTCCGCCGCAAACTGCCTGGAAGCTCGACCCGGACGCCGCGTACGTGCATTACACACCGAATGAAACCATCGGCGGCGTGGAGTTCCATGCGGTGCCGGAAACCGGCGAGATACCGTTGGTGGCGGATATGTCTTCAACGATTTTGTCGCGGCCCATCGATGTATCGCGCTTCGCCTTGATTTATGCCGGCGCGCAGAAGAATATCGCCCCCGCGGGGCTGACTATTGTTATCGTGCGCGAGGATCTTATCGGCCAAACTATCGAAGGTACACCGCAAATGTTGGATTATAAAGTGCATGCCGACAGTGACTCCATGTCCAACACGCCGCCGGTGTATGCCTGGTATATGGCGGGTTTAACTTTTGCGTGGCTCAAGCGCCAGGGCGGTCTTAAAGCCATGGCGGCGGTCAACAAACGCAAGGCCGATAAACTCTATGCTGGTATCGCCGCCTCCGGCGGTTTTTACCGCAGCCCGATTGATCCTGCTTGCCGTTCGTGGATGAACATCCCGTTTACGTTGGCGGATCCGAAGCTGGATGAGCCTTTTTTGAAAGAGGCGGAGGCCGCCGGTTTGGTGCAATTAAAAGGTCACCGCTCGGTCGGCGGCATGCGCGCCAGCCTTTACAATGCCATGCCTGAGGCCGGGGTTGACGCTTTAATTCAATTCATGCAGCAATTCCAAAAGAAAAAAGGTTAACCATGTTTAATGTACTGATGCTCAATAGTATTTCGCCGTTGGGCCTGGAAAAACTGCCGAAGGATAAGTTCAAGGTCGCGGCCGATATTACGAATCCAGATGCGGTCCTATTGCGTTCATTTAATATGCACGAGATGGAAATTCCAAAAAACCTCAAGGCCGTGGGGCGCGCCGGCGCCGGCGTCAACAATATTCCCGTCGCCAAAATGAGCGCCCTGGGGATACCCGTGTTCAATGCCCCCGGCGCCAACGCCAATGCCGTCAAGGAGCTGGTGGCGGCCGGGTTGCTATTGGCCAGCCGGCATATCTGCCAGGCGTGGGACTTTGCGCGCCACCTTAGCGGCAGCGACGCCGAAATCAGCAAGGCGGTGGAGGCGGGCAAAAAGGACTATGCCGGCTTTGAGTTGCCGGGGCGCACCTTGGGCGTCATCGGCCTCGGCGCCGTCGGCCGCAGCGTGGCCAATATCGGCATCGCGCTCGGCATGAAGGTGGTCGGATTCGATCCGGGCTTGACCGTGGAAGGCGCATGGCAGCTTTCATCCGACGTTAAAAAGGCCGCCAGCGTCGACGAGTTGTTGCGCAACGTCGATTTCGTGAGCTTCCACGTGCCGCTGATGGACAGCACACGCAATATGATTAACGCCGAGCGCTTGAAGCAAATGCGCGACGGCGTCACGATTTTAAACTTCGCGCGCGAAGGGATTGTCAATGATGAAGCGGTCGGCGCCGCGATTAAAGCGGGCAAGGTCTATGCTTATGTGTGCGACTTCCCCACTAATTTACTGAAAAACCATGAACGCGTGATTACGCTGCCGCATCTCGGCGCCTCGACCAAAGAGGCGGAGGAAAACTGCGCGGTGATGGTGGCGGAGCAGGTGCGCGACTTTCTGGAGAACGGCAATATCCGCAATGCGGTGAACTTTCCGGAAGTGGTTGTGCCGCGCGAGTCCAATTATCGTTTGGCGGTTGCCAATGCCAATGTGCCGAATATGTTAGGTCAGATTTCGACGGCGATGGCGGAGGCAGGTTTGAATATCCACGATATGGTCAATAAATCGCGCGGTGAGCTGGCTTATACTATAGTCGATCTCGATAGTCCGCTGCCCGAGCAAGTGCGCAGCCGGATCGCCGCGATCAAGGGCGTGATGTCCGCGCGCATCATTTGATGACCGGTGTTTCCAACCTGCGGGGCTGATGCGGCCGTGAGCGATAACAAAAATCCGGGTCCAGGCGAGCAACGAGTACGGCAGTTACGTGAGCAAATTGACGAACTGGACAAGCAGATTCAGGATCTGGTCAATCAGCGCGCGCGCCATGCGCAAGCAATCGCCACTGCTAAACAAAACGTGGAGACGAAGCGCGCGCTCGGGCAGGAGAAAATCTACCAAACGAGAAGGAGCAACAGCTTTTATCGGCCGGAGCGTGAAGCGGAAATTCTGCGCCGGGTGCTGAAACGCAATGCTGGACCGCTTTCCAACGAAAAAATGGCGCGTTTATTCCGGGAAATCATGTCGGCTTGCTTGGCGCTGGAGTCGCCGCTCAAGATTGCATTTCTCGGCCCTGAGGGCACTTATTCCCAGACCGCCGGGTTAAAACATTTCGGACACGCCATTTCCGCCTTGCCGCTCGTTACCATCGATGAAGTGTTTCGTGAAGTGGAATCCGGCAACGCCCATTTCGGTGTCGTGCCGATTGAAAATTCCACCGAGGGCGCGGTCAGCCGCACCCTGGATATGTTTATGCGTTCACCGTTGCGTATTTGCGGGGAGGTGGAATTGCGTATTCATCATCATCTGCTCGGCAAGGGCAAAAGCGCGCGCAATCTTAAGAAAGTTTTATCGCATCAACAATCTCTGGCCCAGTGCCGGGAATGGTTGAATGGCAATTTGCCGCGCGTGAAATGTGTCGCGGTTAATAGTAATGCCGAGGCGGCGCGCTTAGTGGCGGACAAACACACCGCTGCGATTGCCGGCGAAACCGCGGCGGAGATTTATGGGCTTAATGTGCTCGCGGAGAATATCGAAGACGAGCCGAATAACACCACGCGCTTTTTGGTGATCGGTGAACTCGAGACCGTGCCCAGCGGCGACGACAAAACCAGTCTGTTGTTATCCGCCACCAATCGCCCCGGGGCTTTATATAAGTTACTCGCCCCTCTCGCCCGGCGCTCGATCAGCATGACGCGCATTGAATCGCGCCCCGCGCGTCAGGGCTTATGGGAATATGTTTTTTTTCTCGATATAGAAGGGCATGCGCAGCAAGAAAATATCCGCGAGGCGCTGGCTGAGCTTGCGCAAGAAGCGGCGTTTCTGAAGTTACTCGGTTCTTATCCCAGGGCGGTGTTATGAAACCGACATTCGATGTGCGCGAACTTGCGGTGCCGGGCATACGCGGCCTGCAACCTTATCAGCCGGGCAAACCGCTCGAAGAGCTGGAGCGTGAGTACGGCATCCGTAATGCGATCAAGCTTGCCTCGAACGAAAATCCGCTCGGTCCCAGCCCCCTCGCCTTGGCGGCCGTGCAAAACGCTTTGGGCGATCTTGCGCGTTATCCGGACGGCAGCGGAATTTTGTTGAAAAATGCGCTGGCGCAGAAATTGGGCGTCTTGCCGGCACAGATAACCCTAGGGAATGGTTCCAACGATATTCTGGAATTGGCGGCGCGCATCTTCGTTGCCCCCGGTGAAAAGGTGTTGTTTTCCGAATATGGGTTTGCAATCTATCCGATTGCAACCCAAGCGGTCGGCGGCACGGCGGTGATCGTGCCCGTGCGCGATTGGGGACATGATTTGGCGGCGATGCGCAAGGCCTTGTCGCCGAATATCAAGCTGATTTTTCTCGCCAATCCCAACAACCCTACCGGCACCTGGTTTAATGAGCAGGTATTAGAGGAGTTTCTGGCCGCGGTGCCGGCACAAACGATTGTGCTGCTGGATGAGGCCTATTTCGAATATGTTACCGAGCCCGGTTATCCCGACGGGCTAACATTACTGCCTAAATATCCCAATCTGGTGGTGACGCGTACTTTTTCTAAAATATACGGGCTGGCCGGATTGCGCGTCGGTTATGGCATTTCCAGCCCTGAAATCGCCGATTTATTTAACCGTACGCGCCAGCCGTTCAATGTCAACAGCCTGGCGCAGCTTGCGGCTATTGCCGCGTTGCAAGATACCGCGCATTTTTATCGCAGCCGTGAAGTGAATAGCGACGGCATGCGTCAGTTAATGGAAGGATGCGCGCGCCTGGGTTTAGTCTTTATTCCATCGGCGGCTAATTTCATCAGCGTGGGTTTGGACCGTCCCGGCGCTCAGGTTTACGAGGCGTTATTGCGTGAGGGCGTAATCGTGCGGCCTCTGGCCAGCTATAGCATGCCCCGGCATGTGCGCGTGACCATCGGCGTGCCGGAAGAGAACCGGCGTTTTCTTGCGGCGCTAGGCAAAATTCTAAAATAAACTTAGCGACAGAAGCGGAAGTTCATCCATTTTTTTCCGCGCGCCTCCGCCTCTGCGGCACGCGATAGTTCAGAAAATTATGATAAAAAAACTAGTCATTATCGGTGTCGGGTTGATCGGCGGGTCGCTGGCGCGTGCCCTGAAACAAGCGGGGGAGGTGCGGGAAGTCATCGGCGTTGGACGCCATCGCGATCATTTGCAGCAAGCCATTGATTTGGGCGTGATCGACAAGATGGAGATGTCGTTACCGCAAGCGACGCGTGACGCCGACATGATTGTGGTGGCAACGCCGGTCGGCGAGTTGGCGGCGATCTTTAAACAAATTGCCCCGGCTTTAAGCGCAAACGCCATACTGACCGACGTCGGCAGTGTGAAAGGCAGTGTGGTAACAGCGGCGCAAACCGCATTAGGGCAAAATTTTTCCGCCTACGTTCCCGGCCACCCTCTTGCCGGCGCGGAGAAATCGGGGGTATTGGCGTCGGTGGCTGATTTATTCCGCGGCCGGCGCGTAATTCTCACGCCGGTAAACGAGACGCGCGCAATGGCGGTGGAGCAAGTGCGTGCAATGTGGCAGGCGGTCGGGGCCGAAGTGAAACTGATGTCCGCCGCCGAGCATGACGCTATCTTAGCCGCTACCAGTCATTTGCCGCATGTACTAGCGTATGCCTTGATGGATATGCTCGTCCGTTTACGCGCTGACGGCTCGTTGTTTGGCTTTACCGCCGGCGGTTTTCGTGATTTTAGCCGCATCGCGTCCAGCGACCCAGTGATATGGCGCGATATTTGTCTCGCCAACCGCACCGCTCTCATGACCGCTTTAAGCCATTACAAAAATAACTTGGACACTTTAATGAGGGCGATCGAAATGGGTGATGGCGAGACCTTGCTTGCGACTTTCATGCGCGCAAAGCAGGCGCGCGATACCAGCGTGGGGCTGGACCGGGATGACGGTGAGATTGATTAACTTCAGGGTGCAGCCCGGCGGCCGGTTGCGCGGTTCGATGCGGGTCCCGGGTGATAAATCCATTTCCCACCGCAGTGTGATGTTGGGGGCGCTGGCGGCGGGCGTTACCGAAATCAGTGGTTTGTTGGAAGCTGACGATGTGCTCGCTACCATCGGCGCGTTTCGCGTCATGGGCGTTCCGATGAAATGGTCTGCCGCCGGATCGCAGCAGCGCCATTTGTTGATTCATGGCGCGGGGTTGCACGGTTTAAGCCGCCCACCGGCAATATTGGATATGGGTAATTCCGGCACCGCCATGCGTTTAATGGCGGGGATACTGGCGGGCCAAGACTTTGATTCTGAATTGAGCGGCGATCAGTCTTTGCTTAAGCGCCCGATGGCGCGGGTGGCGGCGCCGTTAAATGCGATGGGCGCGCGCGTGGAGACTGCCGCGGGACTGCCGCCGCTTAAGATCCGGGGCGGGCAAGCGTTACACGGCATTGACTACGCCCTACCGGTTGCCAGTGCGCAGGTGAAATCCGCGATCTTACTCGCCGGCTTATATGCGAACGGGACGACCACGGTCACTGAGCCTACGCCGACGCGCGATCATACCGAACGTATGCTGCGCGGCTTTGGCTATCCGGTCGAGAGCGAGGGTTCCCGTGTTCGGCTTGTTGGCGGGAACGCCCTGCGCGCCTGTTCCATACAGATTCCTGCCGATATTTCTTCCGCGGCATTTTTTATAGTGGGTGCGGCCATGGTCCCGGATTCGGAGATAGTACTGGAACACGTCGGGATTAATCCCACCCGTATCGGCGTCATTAATATTCTGCAACAAATGGGCGCGGCGCTGGCCATGGAAAATGTGCGCGAAATCGGCGGCGAACCGGTGGCGGATATCCGGGTTGCCGGCGGTAACCTGCACGGTATTGTTATCCCGCCGGACAAGGTGCCGTTAGCGATTGATGAATTCCCCGCGCTTTTCGTTGCCGCCGCCGCCGCTTCCGGCAAAACGATATTAACCGGCGCAACCGAGCTGCGCGTGAAAGAAAGCGACCGGATTGCGGTGATGGCGCAAGGTCTGCGAACACTCGGTATCACCGTGGAGGAATTGCCCGATGGCATTGTGATTGAGGGCGGATTATTGCGCGGCGGGGTGGTCGATAGCCAGGGCGATCACCGTGTCGCCATGGCGTTCGCCATCGCCGGTTTGTGTGCCGCCGGTCCTATTGCCATCCGAGATTGCAAAAATGTCGATACCTCCTTCCCGGGTTTTGTTTCGCTCGCGGCACGCGCCGGTTTGTCGATTATCGAGTCTGTTGAATGAACCCCAAACCGCCGCCGGTAGTGACCATCGACGGCCCGAGCGGTTCCGGCAAGGGGGCGGTTAGCCAGCGGCTGGCAACCAAACTGGGGTGGCATTATCTGGATAGCGGTTCGCTTTATCGCGTGGTCGCGCTGGTGGCCGCCCGTGCCGCTGTCCCGGTGGAAGATGCTGTCGCTTTGGCTAAAATTGCCGCCACTTTGGATATAAAGTTTCTGCCGGCGGGGCGAATTTTACTCGGGAATGAAGATGTCAGCGACGCCATCCGTAGCCAGGAATGCAGCCGTTTAGCGTCACAAGTGGCGGCGCTCGCGCCGGTTCGGCAGGCGCTATTGCAAAAACAGCGCAATTTACGCCAGCCCCCCGGTTTAGTGGCGGATGGGCGCGATATGGGCACAATCGTGTTTCCGGATGCCTTATTCAAAGTATTTTTAACCGCAAGCCCGGAGGTGCGCGCCGCCAGACGCCATAAACAGTTGAAGGAAAAGGGTTTCGATGTTAACCTTCCGCGTCTTTTAGGAGAGATTCGTGAACGCGATGCGCGCGATGTCGGGCGAGCCGCCGCGCCGCTAAGACCCGCGGACGGAGCTTATCATTTAGATACATCGGTGATAAGTATTGCTGAGGTGGTTGAGCGTATTTATGGGTGCCTGCCGGAAAGCTTGAAATAGCGGCTTTGTATCACTAATCTCACTTTATTCACTTGGCACAACCGCAGTGTTTGCGGATAACAGCACGGTGGGCGGCTGTTTAAAGATAGGATTAACCATACACATGAGCGAAAGCTTTGCGCAACTGTTTGAAGAAAGTCTAAACCGGGTTCAGATGCATGCCGGCAGCTTAATTACCGGCGAAGTGGTGCACGTAGACAATGAAGTCGTTATCGTTAATGCCGGCCTCAAATCCGAGGGCGTCATTCCCGCCGAGCAATTTAGAAATCCCAATGGTGAGCTAAATATTAAGGTCGGCGATAAGGTCGAGGTCGTCGTCGAATATGTGGAGGATGGCTCTGGGCAAACCCGTCTTTCGCGCGAAAAGGCGTGCCGTGTGAAGGCCTGGGATGTATTGGAAAAGGCCTATGAGAACCAATCCGTAGTCACCGGCGTAATGACCGGCAAGGTCAAGGGCGGGTTTACCATTGCGATCGACGCCATCCGCGCATTTTTACCCGGCTCGCTGGTGGATGTGCGCCCGGTGAGAGACCCGAGTTATTTAGAAGGCAAAGAATTGGAGTTCAAGGTCATTAAGCTCGACCGCAAACGCAATAATGTGGTGGTATCGCGCCGCGCGGTGGTGGAAACCGAGATTTCGGCGGAACGCGACAACTTGCTGGCCAATTTAGAAGAAGGCCAAATTGTGAAGGGAGTGGTGAAGAATTTAACCGATTACGGCGCGTTTGTGGATTTAGGCGGTGTCGATGGTTTACTGCACATCACCGACCTTGCCTGGAAGCGGGTCAAGCATCCGTCCGAGATACTGAACATAGGCGATGAAGTTGAGGCCAAGGTATTGCGTTTCGACCGCGAGCGCAATCGCGTCTCGTTAGGGCTAAAACAGTTGGGAGACGATCCGTGGGTGGATCTGGCGCGGCGTTACCCGGAGGGAACGCGCATCTTCGGCAAGGTCACCAATTTGACCGATTACGGCGCCTTTATTGAGATTGAAGAGGGCGTCGAGGGTCTGGTGCATGTTTCGGAGATGGACTGGACCAATAAGAATATCCATCCCACCAAAGTCGTGCAGTTAGGTGATGAAGTCGAGGCCATGATCCTCGATATCGATGAAGAACGCCGGCGCATTTCGCTCGGCATCAAACAATGCCATCCCAATCCCTGGGAGGAATTCGCCACCACCCACAATAAAGGCGATAAGGTGCGCGGCCAGATCAAGTCCATCACCGATTTCGGCATATTTGTCGGTCTTGAAGGCGGTATCGATGGCTTGATCCACTTAACCGATTTATCGTGGAGCCGGCCCGGTGAAGAAGCCGTGCGCGACTTCAAGAAGGGAGATGAAGTAGAGGCGGTGGTGCTGGCGGTAGATCCTGAGCGTGAGCGTATTTCGCTCGGCATCAAACAACGGGAAGGCGATCCGTTTACCAATTACGTCGGTGAACACGGCAAAGGCAGTATTGTTAAGGGTACGGTAACGAGTATCGATGCGAAGGGAGCGACGGTAAAATTATCTGCGGAGGTCGATGGTTATTTGCGCGCATCGGAGCTCTCGCGCGAACGGGTGGAAGATGCGCGTACCCTGCTTAAAGAAGGGAACGAGGTTGAAGCGAAGATTACTACGATAGACCGCAAGAATCGTAAGATTACTTTATCGGTTAAGGCCAAAGATCTGGAGAAAGAGAATGAAGCGGTGCAGGAGTACACGCGCAAATCCAGTGGCGCCACCTCTTCCCTTGGCGATAAATTGAAAGAAAAACTGATCAATAAATAAAAATTGAACAGTTGTGTCATTGGTAACATTTAGGTAAGGGGAAAATGACCAAGTCGGAGCTCATTGCATTACTGGCAGCGAAGCAGCCGCAATTGGAATATAAAGACGTTGAGCTTGCCGTTAAGGAGTTGCTCGAACAAATGTCATCCGCCTTGAGCCGCGGTGAGCGTATTGAGGTGCGAGGATTCGGCAGTTTTTCGTTGCACCATCGCCCTCCACGCATCGGCAGAAATCCCAAGACCGGCGATTCGGTCAAGGTGCCGGATAAACGCGTGCCCCATTTTAAGCCCGGTAAAGAATTAAGGGAGCGTGTCGATTTATAGCCTCGTAGCTTTGTTCAAGATCAAGACAATAACGGCATGCGGGTTCTCCAAATGCCGTTTTTTATGCTCTCCGCGTCTACCCCGACCCGCATCCTTCGGGGGGAGGATTGAGGACAAGAAAACAGATACCATATGCAGAATTTTTATTCGGGCCTGGGTTGGAAGGAGAAGGAAATATGAAGCGGATTTTGTATGTTTTATTGGCGGTCGTCGTATTGTTCTTTGGTCTTAGCTTTGCCGTGAAGAATGCGCAAATCGTGGACCTTACTTATTATTTCGGTTTGCACTGGGCGAGCCCGCTGTCGTTAATGCTGCTCACGGTTTTTTCTTTGGGTGCGGTCTTTGGTTTTCTGGCCAGCCTCAGTATGGTGATACGCATGCAGCATCAGTTGACGCAGGCGCGCCGCGAAATACGCAAGATTGAGCAGGAGTTGATCAATCTGCGTTCGTTGCCGATAAAAGATGTCCTTTAATACCTATGACTTGTTGTGGCTGTTATTGCCTTTGGCGGCCGGTTCCGGATGGTTGGTGGCAAGATTCGATCAGAAACGCCATGCCGCGGCGCGCGATCTGCCGTCGGCCTATTTCAAGGGACTTAATTTCTTACTCAATGAGCAGCCGGATAAAGCCATCGAGGTTTTTATCCAGGCGCTGGAAGTCAATTCTGAAACCGTCGAGACGCATTTGGCGCTCGGCAATTTGTTTCGCCGGCGCGGTGAAGTCGAGCGCGCCATCCGCATCCATCAGAACCTGATTGCACGGCCCACGCTCGATAAAAATCAGCGCTCGCAGGCCTTGTTGGAGCTGGGCCAGGATTATTTAAAGGCCGGCCTGTTCGATCGCGCGGAAAACCTGTTTTTAGAGTTGGCCGAAATCCGCCTGCATAATGAGCAGGCATTGCGGTTTTTGCGCCACATTTATCAGCAGGAGAAAGAATGGCATAACGCTATTTTAACCTGCCGCAAATTGGCGCGCGTGGCGGGCAAGAATTTTAATGACGTCATCGCGCAATACTATTGCGAGCTGGCGGAAGAGGCGTTCGCCGCGAAAAATTTGTCGCAGTCGCGTGAGTTTATAAAAAAAGCCCTGTCGAGCGACCCTAATTGTGCGCATGCGAGTATATTATTGGGAGATATCGAGGCGGAGGAGGGAAGGCATAAGGACGCCATTAAAGCCTGGAAGCGGATCGAAGAGCAGGATCCCCTCTATCTGGGAGAAGTCGCCGGTCGCTTGAGTTCCAGCTTCAGGCAGTTAAATGACGATGCCGGTATGTATCAATTTTTTGAGGATGCCTTGCAGCGTCAGGGCGGCGTAATGTTGATGCTGGCGCTTGCGGATGTGATCGAAAGCCGCGACGGGAAGAAAGCGGCGGAAGATTTTGTCGCGAAATGGCTGCGTCGCCAGCCTTCCGTACAGGGGCTGCATCGGCTGATCCAGTTGCATTTAGTCCACGCCGGAGAATCCGTTAAGGAGCAGTTGCAGTTGTTACAGGGGATTATTGAGCGAATACTGGATCAGCAATATGGTTACGTGTGCCAGGTATGCGGGTTCAAGGGCAAATCCTTGTACTGGCAATGTCCCGGGTGCAACCGTTGGAATACCATCAAACCCACTGTCGGGGAAGTCGCTGACTGATATGGCAAAGACCGATACCGGCCGGCGTATCATCGTCGCGCTGGACTATCCTTCGGCGGGACAGGCGTTGGCGTTTCTGAAACGCGTCTCACCGAAACAATGCCGGGTCAAGGTTGGTTTAGAGTTATACACCGCGGCCGGCCCACACATCATCGAGCAGCTGACAAAACCGGGTTTCGATGTATTTCTGGACCTGAAATTCCACGACATTCCAAATACCGTAGCACGCGCCTGCCAGCGGGCGGCAGAGCGCGGGGTGTGGATGCTGAATGTGCATGCGCTGGGCGGCGGTGCGATGCTGGCGGCGGCGCGAGAGGCGATTGCGGGCTTCGCGGCGCGGCCATTGTTGCTGGGAGTAACTATTCTAACCAGCCATGGACAATCGGACATCGAGCAGCTTGGGTTACCGGGAACGGTGGAACAAAACGTCATTAATCTTGCGCAACTCGCCTATCGTGCCGGCTTGGATGGGGTGGTGTGCTCGGCGCAGGAAGCCAATAGTCTCCGGCAAAAGTTTGGTCAAAACTATGTTTTGGTTACGCCCGGCATTCGTCTTGCGGGTTCAGCGCCTGATGATCAAAATCGCGTACTCTCACCCCGGGAGGCGGTAAAGCAGGGGGCCGATTATCTCGTGATTGGCAGGCCGGTCACGCAAGCCGCCGATCCTGGTGCCGTGTTAGAAGAAATTAATAAACAGATTAGCATTAGCTGATGGATGGTTTGCAAAGCGCGGTGTGCGCTTTTTCTTTTTTTGGTAGACTTGCGAAAACGGGAGGAAGAATTTTTTTGCATTAAACGATATAAAACATGATTACTTCATTGCTGGATAAAATCAGCCGGGCGAAGGTACTTGTTGTCGGCGACGCTATGCTTGACCGTTATTGGTACGGCGGCGTCGAACGGATCTCTCCGGAAGCGCCGGTGCCGGTGGTCGCGGTAGCGAAATCGGAGGAGCGCCCCGGCGGCGCGGCGAATGTAGCGTGCAACGTGGCGGCGCTCGGCGCGCGCTGCGCTCTGTTATCGGTAAGCGGTGATGATAACGCGGCCGATATCTTGCAGCGTCTGGTAAATGCCGCCGGCATCGAGTGCAGTCTGCAACGGGATAAGCTGGTGAATACCACCGTCAAGCTGCGCGTGATTTCACGCAACCAGCAATTGATCCGCATCGATTTTGAAACCCATGTCAGCAAAGATACCTGCACCCATCTTTTGGAAACATATCTGGCGTTGTTGCCTCAATTTGAAGTCGTGATTGTTTCCGATTATGGTAAAGGCGGTTTGGGCCATGTCCACCAAATTATCCGCGCTGCCCGCGCGGCGCGCATCCCGGTAGTGGTGGATCCGAAAGGCGATGACTACAGCGCCTACCAGGGCGCCAACCTGATTACTCCTAATCGCAAGGAATTCGAACAGATCGCGGGACGTTTTTACAATAATGAAGACTTGCAGCGAAAGGCGGCGGCGATGATCGCCGCGCTCGATCTGGATGGCGTGCTAGTCACGCGCAGCGAAGAGGGGATGAGCCTGTTTGAGCGCAATGGGCGCGCATTGCATGTCCCCGCGCGCGCGCGCGAAGTTTATGATGTCACGGGCGCCGGCGATATTGTCGCTGCGATGATCGGCGCCGCGTTTGCGGCGAAGGGTGAGCTCGCGGAAGCCGTGCAGCTCGCCAATATCGCCGCCGGTATCGGCGTCGGCAAGCTTGGCGCGGTCGCCATCAGCCGCGCCGAGATCGAGCAGGAGTTGGCCCATCAGGGCGGGGATCTGGTGCAAGGATCATGATCATCGTTACCGGCGGCGCCGGTTTTATCGGCGCAAATATTGTTAAGGCCTTAAACCATCGAGGCATTAACGACGTCATGGTGGTTGATAATCTGGAGCGGGCGGAGAAATTCCGCAATATCGCCGACTGCGAGATTGTCGACTATTTGGATAAGCACAAATTTCTGGAACAAATAACGGCCGGCGATTTTGCGCGCACGGTCACCGCCGTTTTCCACGAAGGCGCCTGTTCCGATACCATGGAACACAATGGCGCGTATATGATGCAAAATAATTACGAATATTCAAAATCGCTTTTGCATTTTTGCCAGCGGGAAAAGATTCCTTTGCTATACGCCTCTTCTGGAGCTGTTTACGGCAGCGGTCAAGTGTTTCGCGAGGCGCGTGAGTGCGAAGCGCCGTTGAATGTATACGGCTATTCCAAATTTCTATTTGATCAATACGTGCGCCGTATTTTGCCGCATAAGACCGCACAGATAGCTGGATTTCGCTATTTCAATGTGTATGGAGAACGCGAACAGCATAAGGCGCGCATGGCGTCAGTGGCGTTTCATCTTTTTAATCAATATCGGGACGGCGGCCAGGTGCGTTTATTTCAGGGCAGTGGCGGTTATCCTGAGGGTGAACAGCGGCGCGATTTTATTTCGGTGGAAGATGTCGTCGCGGTGAATCTATTCTTTTTCGATAATGCTGATAAAAGCGGCATCTTCAATGTCGGCACCGGGCGCAGCCAGACTTTTAATGATGTCGCGGTGGCGGTGGTGAACTGTCTGCGCCGCGCACGAAATGAATCGCCGCTGGATCTGAAACAAATGCAGGCGCAGGGTATACTTGAATATATCGAGTTCCCGCCGGGATTGGTGGGCAAGTATCAAAGCTTTACCCAAGCGGACGTCGGCGCATTGCGCCGCGCCGGTTATAAAAAGGAATTTTTAACCGTCGAACAGGGCGTGGGCCGTTACGTCGACAGCCTGCTTAAGAAATAGCAAGAGTATTATGACTTCAATCGATCCGGTTCATGAAAAGGCTTGGTATCTGGTGTACTGCAAGCCGCGCCAGGAACGAGTGGCTAAGCTTAATCTTGAACGCCAAAGTTTTGCCGCTTACTTGCCGCTGGTACGCCAATTCCGGCGGCGCCGCGACCGGCGTATCGCTGTGATTGAGCCGTTGTTTCCGCGTTACGTGTTTATTCAATTGAGCGCGCAAACCGATAACTGGGCGCCGATCCGCTCGACGTTGGGTGTATCTTCTTTAGTGCGTTTCGGAACACAAGCCGCGGTTGTTCCGAATGATTTAATTCGCTTGCTGGAATCACGCGACGATCCGGACGGAGTGCAGGAGTTACCGGCGCCGGACTACCGGCCCGGGGATCGGGTGCGCATTGCGGAAGGCGTAATGCAAGGGTACGCCGGCATTTTTCTCGCTAAATCCGGCAAAGACCGGGTGTTGGTGCTGCTTGATATTTTGGATAAGCAGGCCCGGGTCGACGTTCCCCGGGATTATATAGAGTCGTTCCCATCTTAAGGAAGCTCTGAAAAAGTCATCCATGACTTTTTTAGAGACGACAAATTCGCCTGGAGCGAATTTGGACGCGCGCAAGCGCGCCCGAAGGGTGCGCGCCAAGGAGGGCGCGCATCAAAAACGAAAAGTGGCCGCTCTTGCGCATCCATGCGCTCGCGGCATTCGTGCATCCTGCACAGCATGATTTTCGTTTTTCTTCATTTTTTCAATCACTTGCATGATTGAAAAAATGGCAGCACTTTCTGCGCTGCGCTTTCCTGCTGCGCTTGAAAGCCGGGGCCGGCCTTCCGTGGCCGGCCCGCTCGGCGGGAGGAAGGTCCACCGGACCTTCCTCATCATACCGCCTCGCCCCTGTGCCGCAGGAACCTCTGATTAAGTCAGAGGTTCCTTAAGAAATCCATGAATCTTGACCTCGTTGCAAGCTGGTCTATAGTGTTCATATTATGAACAACAAAATCGAAAAAGAAGATCGGCTTACGCTTGAATTGCTGGAAGTAGTGGGTAAACAGAACGATCTCAATCAACGCCACCTGGCAAGGCATATGGGCGTGGCCTTGGGTCTGGCCAACTCTTATTTAAAGCGCTGCGTGCGTAAAGGGCTTATTAAGATGCGGGAGGCCCCGGCCAACCGCTATCTTTATTACCTGACGCCAAAAGGTTTTGCCGAAAAAAGCCGGCTTACCGCGCAATACTTAAGTTATTCTTTTATGTTTTATAGGAAGGCCGGCGATTCGTGTTTGCGCCTGTTCGAGCGCTGCACGTTGAAGGGGTGGAATCGCGTCTTGCTTTGCGGCATATCCGATCTTACCGAGATAGCAGTATTGCGCGCGGTAGAAGCGGACATCGCTGTGATCGGGGTTTACGATCCCCGCAGCGAACGCGAAAAGTTGCTTGGCCGGCCGGTATGGTTGACTTGGGAAAAGATATCTTCGTTTGATGCTTGCTTGTTAACCGATCTTAATACTCCAGAGTTAATGTTGAAATCACTAGCGGCGCGCATAGAGCGGGAACGCATCCTCGTTCCCGATATATTAGGGTTAGAAGACCGATAAGTTTTTGTTGGTTGTCAGCAGGGTGATGAAAAACGCGTTTTTCATCACCCTGCGGTGGCCGCTCTCGCGCATCCCTGCGCTACCGCGGCACTTGGGCTTCCTGCCGGTCGCGGTATAGGGACGCACCGCCATTTTTCAAACACGCTAAGTGTTTGAAAAATGAAGCAACGCAAAAACCGCGCTTTTTGCGTTGCGTGTTGAAAAAGGCCATGGATGGACTTTTTCAACAACCTGTTAGGGAAGACACGATGATATTTTGGAAAGCGGCTTCCGGTGCGGAGTGTACTCTGCATGGCGGTAGCGTGCCTGAAGACATTTACCAATGAAATTTTCATGATGGAATTATGCTCATTCACCCGGTAATCCTCTCGGGCGGGTCCGGCACCCGCCTTTGGCCGCTGTCGCGCGAGCATCATCCCAAGCAACTTTTGTCCCTGTTAGGCGGGCGCACCATGCTGCAAGAGACGGCATGCCGCCTCGATGGGTTGGAGGATATAGCAGCGCCGATCGTCGTGTGCAATGAAGAATATCGCTTCTTAGTAGCCGAACAGATGCGGCAACTGCAAAAGCCTTGCGCCGCCATTATTTTGGAAGCAGTGGGAAGAAACACCGCGCCGGCGCTGACATTCGCCGCATTGGCGTTAACTAAAAATGGGCAGGATGCGCTAATGCTGGTAATGCCGGCGGATCATGTAATTCAGGATCACGCGGCACTGTACGCCTGCATCGAGCAGGGAAAAAAATTAGCGCAAAGCGGCCATCTGGTCACGTTTGGGATTACACCGAGCCGGCCCGAGACCGGCTATGGTTATATTAAAAAGGGCGACGGCAACGCCGTCGCGGCTTTTGTCGAGAAGCCGGATTTGGAAACCGCTCAGCGTTATCTTGCTTCGGGCGATTACTTCTGGAATAGCGGTATCTTCATGATGCGCGCCACGGTATGGTTGGAGGAATTAAGCCGGTTCCAGGCCGATATGTTGCGAGCATGTAAGGTGGCCTATGACGGCCGCTCGCAGGACGGCGACTTTGTGCGCATGCCTAAGGACAGCTTGTTGCAATGCAAGGCCTCCTCTATCGACTATGGTCGGCATTCTGGGAGATTTGTCCGCAGGACGCACAAGGCAACGTGATTCAGGGGGATGTGCTGACGCATATGGCGAAAAACAATCTTCTTATTTCTCAACACCGGTTTGTGGCGGCATTGGGGCTAGAAAATATGATTGTGGTGGAAACCGCGGACGCCGTGCTGGTTGCAAATAAAGATCAAGCACAGCATGTGAAAGAAATTGTCGCCCAACTGAAACTTAAGCAGCGCGAGGAATACAAAAATCATCGCAAGATCCATCGGCCGTGGGGCTCCTATGAAACAATGGATACCGGTTCCCGCTTCCAGGTTAAACGCATTATCGTAAACCATGGCGCTGCCCTGTCTTTGCAAATGCACCATCATCGCGCGGAACATTGGGTGGTGGTAAAAGGCACAGCTAAGGTCACGTGCGGTGAAGAGAGTTTTATTCTCTCCGAGAACCAGTCAACTTACATACCATTGGGAATGAAACACCGGCTGGAAAATCCAGGTACGATTCCGCTTGAAATTATCGAGGTGCAGTCCGGCAGTTATCTGGGCGAGGAAGTCCGGCAGTTATCTGGGCGAGGATGATATCGTGCGGTTTGAAGATAAATACAACCGGGGAAACAAGCCATGAAAAAGAAAGCATTGATCACCGGCATTACCGGCCAGGACGGGGCTTATCTCGCGGAGTTTTTATTGGACAAAGGTTATGAGGTTCATGGGATCAAACGCCGCACCTCTTTGTTTAATACCGACCGTATTGATCATCTTTATCAGGACCCGCATGAAAAAAATATTAATTTTTTCCTGCATCATGGTGATATGACCGACTCCAGCGGTTTAGTACGCATCGTTCAGCAAGTTCAGCCTGATGAGATTTACAATCTGGCCGCCCAAAGCCACGTTGCCGTTTCTTTTGAGGAGCCGGAATACACTGCGAATTCCGACGCGCTGGGCACTTTGCGCTTGCTTGAAGCATTGCGGATATTGGGCATGGAGAAGAAAACCCGTTTTTACCAGGCATCTACCTCGGAATTGTTCGGTAACGCGCAGGAGACTCCGCAGACGGAGACTACCCCATTTTATCCGCGATCACCGTACGCAGTCGCGAAGCTGTATGCCTACTGGATTACAGTCAATTACCGCGAGGCTTATGGCATATACGCTTGCAACGGCATTTTATTCAATCATGAATCGCCAATACGCGGGGAAACCTTCGTTACCCGTAAGATTACGCGTGCATTAGCACGGATTAAACTTGGTTTACAGGATTGTGTCTACCTTGGCAATTTAGACGCCAAACGTGACTGGGGTCATGCGCGCGATTATGTCGAGGCACAGTGGCTAATGTTGCAGCAGGATAAGCCG